>Ga0307504_10000005_pt1 | contig 274484 bp, 245 predicted proteins | sample 19_S_MG_FD_194516 | JGI IMG/M metagenome (GOLD analysis project Ga0307504, IMG submission 194516) | Soil microbial communities from Populus trichocarpa stands in riparian zone in the Pacific Northwest, United States - 19_S | ecosystem: Environmental > Terrestrial > Soil > Riparian zone >... | reverse complement strand
CCTGGCCCAGAACTGGACCAGGATTCTCTGGCGCTGCTGGCACGACCACACGCCCTACAACCCCGACCACCACGGCCGACTCAACCTCCTCACTCAGGAGGCTGCTTGACATAGGGCTCTCAGCTGGGGAGCTGGTCGAACGGGCCGACGACGGCCAGGATCTGCTTCTGCCGGAACAGGCTGCGTGCGAGCGCCTGCACCTCGTCGAGGGTGACCTCGTCGATGCGGGCGATCACCTCGTCGAGGCTGGGAAGCTCGTCGTAGAGCAGCTCGGCCTTGGCGATGCGCGACATCCGCGAGCCGGAGTCCTCGAGGCTGAGGACCAGGCCGCCGCGCAGCTGGCCCTTGCCGCGCACGAGCTCCTCGTCGGTGATGCCGTGCTCGGCGAGCCGCTCGAGCTCCTCGCGGACCACGGTGACGACCTCGTGCACCTTGCCGGGCAGGCACCCGACACCGACCGCGAACGCGCCGGCGTCGGCGTAGTGCGCGGCGTAGGAGAAGACCGAGTAGGCCAGGCCGCGGTGCTCGCGGACCTCCTGGAACAGCCGGGACGACGTACCACCGCCCAGCGCCGCGTTGAGCACGCCGAGGGCGTAGCGGCGCTCGTCGGTGCGGGTCAAGCCGTTCACGCCGAGCACGATGTTGGCCTGCTCGAACGGCCGGTGCATGACCTGGTCGCCGGGCACGCAGCGGTGGTTGCGCTCGCTGCGCCGGACCGGGGCGGGCCGGGCAGTGGTGTCGGCGAGGAAGTTGGCCCGCGAGAACGCCGAGCGGACCAGGCGTACGACGGCCGCGTGCTCGACGTTGCCGGCGACCGCGACGACCATGTTGGGCGCGGTGTAGCGCGAGCGGTAGTAGCGCCGGATCTGGGCCTGGGTCAGCGCCTTGATCGACTCGACGGTGCCCGCGATCGGGCGGCCGAGCGGCGTGGCACCCCAGGCCTGCTCGGCGAAGAGGTTGGTGACGACGTCGTCGGGGTCGTCGTCGTGCATGGCGATCTCGTCGAGGATCACCTCGCGCTCGGCCTCCACGTCCTCCGCGGTGATGGTGGAGGAGGTGATCATGTCGCCGAGCACGTCGACCGCCAGCGGCAGGTCGACGTCGAGCACCCGTGCGTGGAAGCAGGTGTACTCCTTGGCGGTGAACGCGTTGAACTCACCGCCGACGGTGTCCAGGGCCACCGAGATGTCGAGCGCCGACCGGGTCGGCGTGCCCTTGAAGAGCAGGTGCTCGAGGAAGTGCGAGGCCCCCGACAGGGTCGGGGTCTCGTCACGCGACCCGACGCCGACCCACACCCCGATGGATGCGGACCGGACGCCGGGCATCGCCTCGGTGACGACCCGCAGCCCTCCCGGGAGGATGGTCCGACGGACCCGTCCGATGACGGTTCCGTCGGAGTCCTTGTCCTCCAGGAGAGTGCGGGTCGTCCCGGGCTTCTGCTGGCTCGCGGGCGAGGCCACTTAGTCCGAGGACTCCTCGCCGGCCTCGTCGGAGGCGCCCTCAGCGGACTCCTCGACGACCGGGATCAGCGACAGCTTGCCGCGGTCGTCGATCTCGCCGATCTCGACCTGGACCTTCTGGCCCACCGACAGGACGTCCTCGACGGCCTCGACGCGCTTGCCGCCGGCCAGGGCGCGGAGCTTGCTGATGTGCAGCAGGCCGTCCTTGCCCGGGAGCAAGGAGACGAACGCACCGAAGTTCGTCGTCTTGACGACCGTGCCCAGGTAGCGCTCGCCGACCTCGGGCATCGTGGGGTTCGCGATGCCGTTGATGATCGAGCGGGCGGCCTCGGCCGACTCGCCGTTGGTCGCGCCGACGTAGATCGTGCCGTCGTCCTCGATGGTGATCTGCGCGCCGGTGTCGTCCTGGATCTGGTTGATCACCTTGCCCTTGGGGCCGATGACCTCGCCGATCTTGTCGACCGGGACCTTCATGGTGATGATCCGCGGGGCGTGCAGCGACATCTCGCCCGGGGCGTCGATGGCCTCGGCCATCACGTCCAGGATCGCCAGACGCGCGTCCTTGGCCTGGTTGAGCGCCGCAGCGAGGACCTCGGCCGGGATGCCGTCGAGCTTGGTGTCGAGCTGGAGCGCGGTGACGAACTCGCGGGTGCCGGCGACCTTGAAGTCCATGTCGCCGAACGCGTCCTCGGCGCCGAGGATGTCGGTCAGCGCGACGAACTTCTGCTCGCCGTCGACCTCACCGGAGATGAGGCCCATCGCGATGCCCGCGACGGCCGCACGCAGCGGCACGCCGGCCTGCAGCAGCGACATCGTCGAGGCGCAGACGGAGCCCATCGAGGTGGAGCCGTTGGAGCCCATGGCCTCGGAGAGCTGACGGATCGCGTAGGGGAACTCCTCGCGGGTCGGCAGCACCGGCAGCAGCGCGCGGCGGGCCAGCGCACCGTGGCCGACCTCGCGACGCTTCGGCGAGCCCACGCGGCCGGTCTCACCGGTGGAGAACGGCGGGAAGACGTACTTGTGCATGTAGCGACGCGTCTTCTCCGGGGAGAGCGTGTCGAGCTTCTGCTCCAGGGTGAGCATGTTCAGCGTGGTGACGCCCAGGATCTGGGTCTCGCCGCGCTCGAACAGCGCCGAGCCGTGCACGCGCGGGATCACGTCGACCTCGGCGGACAGGGTGCGGATGTCGGTGAGGCCACGACCGTCGATGCGGACCTGGTCGCGCAGCACGCGCTCGCGCACCAGCGACTTGGTCAGCGAGCGGAACGCCGCGCCGATCTCCTTCTCGCGGCCCTCGAAGTCGGCACCGACGCGCTCGAGGACGGAGTCCTTGATCTCGTCGAGGCGCGACTCGCGCTCCTGCTTGCCCGCGATCGTCAGCGCCTGGGCGAGGTCGCCCTTGGCGGCACCCTCGACAGCGGCGTAGGCGTCGTCCTCGTAGTCGAGGAAGATCGGGAACTCCTGGACGGGCTTCGCGGCCTGCTTGGCCAGCTCGGCCTGCGCCTCGCAGAGCTGCTTGATGAACGGCTTGGCGGCGTCGAGGCCGCCGGCCACGATCTCCTCGGTCGGCGCCTGGACGCCGCCCTGGATGAGGTTCCACGCGGTCTCGGTGGACTCCGCCTCGACCATCATGATCGCGACGTCGCCGGACTCGGTCACGCGGCCCGCGACGACCATGTCGAAGACGGCGTCCTCGAGCTGGCTGTGCGAGGGGAACGCGACCCACTGGCCCTTGATGAGCGCTACGCGCACGCCACCGACCGGGCCGGAGAACGGCAGGCCGGAGATCTGGGTGGACAGCGACGCCGCGTTGATCGCGAGCACGTCGTAGGGCTGGTCGGGGTCGAGCGCCATCACGGTGATGACGACCTGGACCTCGTTGCGCAGACCCTTCTTGAAGGTCGGGCGCAGCGGGCGGTCGATGAGGCGGCAGGTGAGGATCGCGTCCTCGCCCGGGCGACCCTCGGAACGGAAGAACGAGCCGGGGATCTGGCCCACGGCGTACATCCGCTCCTCCACGTCGATGGTGAGCGGGAAGAAGTCGAAGTGGTCCTTCGGCTGCTTGCCGGCCGTGGTGGCCGACAGGAGCATCGTCTCGTCGTCGAGGTAGGCCGTGACGGAGCCGGCGGCCTGACGGGCGAGCAGCCCGGTCTCGAACTTGACGGTGCGGGTGCCGAACGAGCCGTTGTCAATGACGGTCTCGACGGCGAAGATCTCGGGTCCCTCCATGGGTGTCCCTTTCCGTGTGTCGCGGAGCGACATCGCGGTGCGCCTTGCTGGTGCCTCGGGCGGGTTCCGCCGGAGACGGGGGCCGGTCTTCGATCGAGGCCTGCGGGGGCGGTTCGTCCATCTGCGATGGGGCCACGCCCGAGGGCCACTACCGAGGACCGGGCCAGACGTCCGCGGTCGCTCCTCAGTGTCGAACTGGTGTTGAGTTGTCGTCTGTCCCAGACCCTATCCGGTCGGTACCGGAATCCGAGGTCTGGATATGCAAGAAGCGGCCCTCCGTCGGGAGGGCCGCTCCCTTCGAAGCGTTATCGGCGCAGGCCGAGGCGCGCGATGATCGAGCGGTAGCGCTCGATGTCTTCCTGCTGCATGTAGTTGAGCAGGCGGCGACGCTGACCGACGAGCAGCAGCAGACCACGACGGCTGTGGTGGTCGTGCTTGTGCTCCTTGAGGTGCTCGGTCAGGTGCGTGATCCGGTGGGTCAGCAGCGCGACCTGGACCTCGGGCGAGCCGGTGTCGCCGTCCTTGATGGCGTATTCGGCGATGATCTTCTTCTTGGTCTCCGCATCGGTGCCAATAGACACAGCGCAGCTCCTCTCGATTGTCCGTTGCGCGGCGCGCCGGGGCCTGTTCACCCGGGCACTCTGTTTCCGCGGCCGTTCGTACGGCGGTGCAGCCCCGGACGTCGTACGACCAGGGCAACCGCCCCAGGCTATCCCAGCCGCCGCCGGAACTCCCAATCGGAGCGGTCCGGAGGCGCAGTGACAGGATGCGGCTATGACCCCGGTCACCACGAGCACCACCAGGAACGGCGTCTGCAACCTCTGCGAGGCGATGTGCGGGCTGCTGCTCACCGTCGAGCGCGGCCCGGGCGGCGACCGGGTCACCGGGGTGCGCGGCAACCCCGACGACCCGCTCTCCCGCGGCCACCTGTGCCCCAAGGGGGTGGCGCTCCCGGACCTGCACGAGGACCCCGACCGGCTGCGCAGGCCTGTGCGCCGCGACGGGGACACGTGGCACGAGGTCTCCTGGGACGAGGCGCTCGACCTGGTCGCGGACAACCTCGCGCGCACGGTCAACGAGCTCGGCCGCGACGCGGTGGCGGTCTACCTCGGCAACCCCAACGTGCACAGCCTCGGCGCGATGACCCACGGCACCGCGCTCACCAAGTCGCTGCGCACCCGCAACACCTACTCGGCGACCTCGGTCGACCAGCTGCCGCACCAGGTGCTCGGCTACCTGATGTACGGCCACCAGCTGCTGCTGCCCGTGCCCGACATCGACCGCACCGACTTCTTCCTGGTGCTCGGCGCCAACCCGATGGCCTCCAACGGCAGCCTGATGACGGTGCCGGACTTCCCGAACCGGGTCCGTGAGCTCAAGGCCCGCGGTGGCCGGATGGTGGTGCTCGACCCGCGTCGCACCGAGACGGCCAAGGTCGCCACCGAGCACCACTTCGTGCGACCGGGCTCGGACGCCCTGGTGCTCCTGGCGATGCTGCGCACGATCCTCGCCGAGGGCCTCGACACTCCCCCGGACTACGTCGACGGTCTGGCCGCCGTACGCGATGCGGTGGAGGCGTTCACGCCCGAGCGCGCGGAGGCGGCCAGCGGCGTACCCGCCGAGGACGTACGGCGCCTGGCGCGCGACCTGGCCGCGGCTCCGTCGGCGGCGGTCTACGGGCGCGTCGGGGTGTCCACGCAGGAGTTCGGCCTCGTCGCGCAGTGGGCGGTGCAGCTGCTCAACATCGTCACCGGCAACCTGGACCGCCCCGGCGGCACCATGTTCACCTCCCCCGCGATCGACGCGGTTGGGCGCGGGCTGATCGGCCGTGGTCACGTCGGCAGGTGGCGCAGCCGGGTCCGCGAACTGCCCGAGTTCGGGGGCGAGCTCCCCGTCGCGACCCTCGCCGACGAGATCCTCACCCCCGGCGACGGCCAGGTGCGCACGCTGCTCACCGTGGCCGGCAACCCGGTCTCGTCGACCCCCGACGGCACCCGGCTGGCCGAGGCGGTCGCGGGGCTGGGCTTCTACGCGGCGGTCGACATCTACGTCAACGAGACCACCCGGCTCGCCGACGTCATCCTGCCGCCGACCGACGCGCTCGAGCGCGACCACTACGACCTCGTGTTCCACCTGCTCGCGGTCCGCGACACCGCACGCTTCACCCCGGCCGTGCTGCCCAAGCCCCAGGGCTCGATGCACGACTGGGAGATCTTCCGGGAGCTCGCACTGCGCACCGCTGCCCGCCTGGATCGCAAGCCTGGCTTGAAGAAACGGCTCGCGCAGCAGGTCCGGATGCGCGTCTCCCCCACCCGGACCATCGACCTGCTGCTCCGCAGCGACCGGGCCCGCCTCTCGGTGCGCAAGCTCGTCGCCAGCAAGCACGGCGTCGACCTCGGCCCACTGAAGCCGCAGCTGCCGGGACGCCTGCAGACGAAGGAGAAGCGCATCGACGCAGCACCCGCGCTGGTCCTCGACGACCTCACCCGCCTGGCGTCGTACGACCTCGACACGGGGTTGCGCGACGGCGAGCTGCTGCTCGTCGGTCGGCGCCACCAGCGGGACTGCAACTCGTGGATGCACAACACCGAACGGCTCACCCGCGGCAAGGCGCGCCACCACCTGCTGATGCACCCCGACGACCTGGCCCCGCGCGGACTCGTGGCCGGTGACGTCGTCCAGGTGGTCTCACGCGTGGGGAAGGTCGAGGTCGAGGTCGCCGCAAGCGACGACATGATGCCGGGCGTGGTGAGCCTGCCGCACGGCTACGGCCACGCCCAGCCCGGCGTCCGGATGGCCCGCGCCGAGGCGATGCCCGGTGTCTCGATCAACGACCTCACCGACCCCGAGCGCCTCGACGTGAGCGGCAACGCCGTACTCAACGGCGTCCCCGTCACCGTCACCCCCACCGAGCGGTCGTGAACCTGCACCCAAAACCCGCCGACCGGGCGTGAACTGACGCTGCTGCGTGCCACGATCCTCGCCATCGGGTGCAACGCGGTAGGCCGCCGAGGGGTTCTAGGGGGTGTGGACGTGTCCGAGCGCAGTGACCGGTCGTACGCCGACGTCGTGTCGGCACACGCGCCTGCCCTGCTGAGACTCGCCGTCATGCTCACCGGCGACCGGTACGACGCCGAGGACCTGCTCCAGCAGACCCTGCTGCGCACCGTTCGTCACGGCGCTCGGATCGCCGCCATGACGGCGCCGGCTGCCTACCTGCGCAAGGTGATGCTCAACGAGCACCTGTCGCGTCGGCGGCGCCGCCGTGCCGAGGTGCCGCAGACCGGCCCCGTCCCCGTCACGCCGCCTCCGGACGTCGACGCACGGGACGAGACCTGGCGCTGGCTCGCGTCCCTCCGTCCCCAGCAGCGGGCGGTGCTGGTGCTGAGGTTCTACGAGGACCTGCCGGCCAAGGCGATCGCCGAGCTGCTCGGCTGCACCGAGACGACCGTCCGGTCGCACGCGTTCCGGGGTCTGGCCGCACTGCGCTCCCACCTCCAGTCACTCGTCCCCGAGGAGTCACCATGACGAGATGGGCCGACGAGCGCGTCGCCTCGACCCTGGCCGAGAGCCTGGCCGCGCACGAGCACCTGGCCGACCCGGGCACTGCCCACCGGATCGCGGCCGAGACCCTGACGTCGCCGGGTGAGCGGCCTCGACACTCGCACGGCCGACTCCTGGTCGCCGGCGTCGCTGCCACCGTCGCAGCGGTCGCCGTCGCCGTACCCACCCTGTCCAGGGAGGACGAGTCCGTCGCCCCCTCACCCCCGGCGGCCTCGGGTGCGCCGTCGGGCGGTCCGTCGGTCACCGAGGGCACCTATGCCCAGAACCTGACCGCAGCCCGTGCAGCCTCCGTCGAGACCGTCCGGTCGCTGCGGATGCCGGGCGGCGCTCGCGAGCTGGATCGCCGGCCCGCTGACTGGCCGGAGGGAGGCAGCTCCCTCGGCCCCTCCGACCCGGCCCTGACCCGCACCCGCTGGTGGTCCGTCCCCATGGGGCCCGTCGACCTCGGGCACTGGCTGGCGCAGCACACCCCCGAAGGTCTGGTCACCGACGGAGGCGTGGGGAGGTCGCTGGACGCGCGCGAGATGTTCTACGACCCCGCTCCGGGCCAATCGCCCGTCGGCTACCTCGGCGTGAGCGTGATCCTCACCTGGCGACAGCTCGGTGGGCGGACCTTCGTCGAGGCCCAGACGTTCACATCCGCGCGTAATGTCCGGCCCGCTGCGTCGTACGTCGACGGGTCGGTGACCGCGGTCGACATCGCCCGCATCGTGCGGGGCAGCGACCAGCACCCCGGCGGGCGACGGGTCCCCACCGTGCACCTGCGCGCCGCCACCGACGCAGCCCAAGTCGCGCGGCTGGTGAGAGCCGCCAACGCGCTGCCGGGAAGCGTCGCCGTGGGCTGGTCCGGGTCGTGCCCGATGATTCCGGATCCCCCGCCCGAGTTCACGATCACCTTCCACACCGCTGCGGCAACCCTCTCCATGCGCCAGGTCCTCGGGTGCTGGGGACTCGTCGAGGTCACGCGGGACGGACAGGCCGTGACCCCGCCCCTGGACCCGGGCGGCCTCAGCGCGGTCGTCAACGACGTCGCAGCGTCGGCTCGCCACTGACCGGCGAACTGCGACGTCCCTTCACGCCGGGTCGACGGGACCTGCGTGTCCCTTCACGTCCGCTCGGCAGGTTTCGGGTGTCCCTTCACGCCGGCTCGGCCCGTTCGAGATGCACCTTCGCGCCGGGTCGGCGGTCAGGGGTTGAGGACGGACCGGACGGCCTCGCGGGCGGCCATCGGGTCGGCGGCGGCGAGTGCGGCCTCGGCGGCCTGCTCGCACAGGTCGAACGGCGCCGAGGCGAGCTGCGCACCGACGGGACGTACGGCGGCCAGGGCCATCGACAGGGAGGTAACGCCCATGCCGACCATCGCGGCGGCCAGCAGCGGGTCGGCGGCGGCCTCGCCGCAGATCCCGACCGGCTTGCCCGCCTGACGTCCCGCCTCGGCGGTGATCGCCACGAGCTGCAGCACCGCGGGCTGCCACGCGTCGGTGAGGTGCGCGAGGTCGGTGGCCATCCGGTCCGCGGCCATCGTGTACTGGGTCAGGTCGTTGGTGCCGATCGACAGGAAGTCGACGACCTCGAGCATCTTGTGCGCGAGCAGGGCGGCGCTCGGGATCTCGACCATCACGCCGGGCTTGAGGCCCAGGGCACGTACCTTCCCGGCGAACCCGGTGGCCTCGGCGAGCGTGGCGACCATCGGCGCCATCACCCACGGCTCCGTGCCGGTGGCCTGCGCCGCCTGGGCGATCGCGTTGAGCTGCCGGTCGAGCAGCCCCGGGTTGCCGAACGAGAGCCGCAGGCCACGGACCCCCAGCGCCGGGTTCTCCTCGCCCTCGTGGGTCGCGAACGCGATCGGCTTGTCCGAGCCGGCGTCCAGGGTGCGCACCACGACGTAGCGACCGTCGGCGAACGGCGCGAGCACCCCGGCATAGACCTCGGCCTGCTCCTCGACGCTCGGCTCGTCCTTGCGGTTGAGGAAGCACAGCTCGGTGCGGAACAGCCCCACGCCTTCGACGGGCCCCTGGGCCGCGGTGCTCGCCGAGGCGGCGTCCGCGACGTTGGCGAGCAGCTTGACGGCAGTGCCGTCGGCGGTCGCGCCGGGCCCGGTCCAGCTGGCGAGCGCCTCCCGTGCGGCCCGGGCGGCCTCGACCCTGCGGGTGGCGGTCTCGGGGTCCGGCTCGACCTCGACCTCGCCGGTGGTGCCGTCGACGAGCACGGCGAGCCCGGCCTCGACCAGGGACAGGCCGGCGACGCCGACCACGCAGGGGATGCCGAGCTGGCGGGCGATGATCGCGGTGTGGCTGGTCGGGCCGCCGCGCTCGGTCACCAGCGCGACGATCCTGGCCGCGTCGAGGCCGGCCGTGTCCGCGGGCGCAAGGTCCTCCGCGAGCAGCACCGACGGCTCGTCCGGCTCGGGCACGCCTGGCTCGGCGACCCCGACGATCCGGGCCGTCGTACGGCGCTCGATGTCGCGCAGGTCCGTGACGCGTTCGGCCATCAGGCCGCCCATGGTCGTGAAGATGCCGGCGAACTGCTCGACCGCCGCGTGCACCGCCTCCAGCAGGCCGTCACCGGCCGCGAGCCGCTTCTTCACCGCGCCGCGCAGGCCCTTGTCGCGCGCCAGACCGGCGGTTGCGGTGAGCACCTCGGCGGCCGCGCCGCTGGCCTTCGCGGCCCTCGCCGTGAGCCCCTCCGCCACCGCCGTCGCCGCCGCGTCGTAGGCCCCGAGCGCGGCCTCCTCGTCGGCGGGAGGCGCAGCCTCGAACGCCGCGACCGCCCGCGGGTCGATCTCGGCCGAGACCGTCACGGCGGGTGCGTAGGCGACGCCGGAGACGACGGGGGTGCCGCGCAGCACCGGTGCGGGCGCAGAGGGAGTGGTCACGGGAGCCATGGACCGACACTATGCCGCGCGTCACTTGACAGTCAACGGAGTCGGGCGTAGAACAACACAAACACAGATCGATTCCCCATGCGTCAGGAGGTGCCGTGTACGCCGAGGAACGTCAGCAGGCGATCGCCGACCTGCTCTCGCTGCGCGGCCGGCTCTCCGTGACCGAGCTCGCGGCCGAGTACGACGTCACCACCGAGACCGTACGCCGCGACCTGTCGCTGCTCGAGCGGGCCGGCGTCGTCCGCCGCGTGCACGGGGGTGCCGTCCCCGCCGAGGCGCTCACCGTCCTCGAGGCGCGCGTCGACGACCGGGACCGGGCCCGGGCCGTGGAGAAGGAACGGATCGCCAAGGCCGCGCTCGACCTGCTCCCCCGGACCGGCGGCAGCGTGCTCCTCGACGCGGGTACGACGACCGCGCGCCTGGCCGCGATGCTGCCGCGCGACCTCTCCCTCACCGTGATCACCAACGCCGTCCCCATCGCCGCCCGGCTCGCCGGGATGTCCAACGTCGAGCTGCACCTGCTGCCCGGCCGGGTGCGCTCCACGACCCTGGCCGCCGTCGGCGAGAGCACCGTCGAGGCGCTGCGCACGGTGCGCACCGACGTCGCCTTCCTGGGCACGAACGGCCTCTCGCTCACCCACGGCTTCAGCACCCCCGACCCGAGCGAGGCGGCTGCGAAGCGGGCCATGGTCGCCGCCGCGCACAAGGTCGTGGTGCTGGTCGACTCCTCGAAGGTCGGGCGTGAGAACACCGTGCGGTTCGCCGAGCTCAGCGACGTCGACGTGGTCGTGACCGACGACGGCATCGCCGACCGCGACCGCGACGCGCTTCGCGAGCGCGACGTCGAGGTCGTGGTCGCATGACCGAGCGGATGATCCTGACCGTCACCCCCAACCCCAGCGTCGACCGGACCGTGGCGCTGTCCTCGCCGCTCGAGCGCGGCGCGGTCCTGCGTGCGGAGAGCATCACCTCCCAGGCCGGCGGCAAGGGCGTGAACATCTCCCGCGCGGCCTCCGCCGCGGGCGTCCCCACCATCGCCGTACTCCCGGCCGCCAAGGACGACCCGTTCGTGCTCGAGCTGCTCCGCGACGGCATCGACTGCCGCCCCGAGTCCCCGGCCGGGCCGATCCGGGTCAACCTCACGCTGACCGAGCCCGACGGCACCACCACCAAGATCAACAGCCCCGGCGCCACGGTGCTCGCCGAGGACCTCGACCGGCTCGCCGCCGCGGTCGTGCACCGCGCCCAGGGCGCGACGTGGGTCGTGCTCGCGGGCTCGCTCCCACCCGGAGCGCCGGATGCGTGGTACGCCTATCTCGTGCGAGCACTGCGTGGGACCCACGCCCGGGTCGCCGTGGACACCAGCGGCGGTCCGCTGGTCGCGCTCGCGGCGGCCCTCGACACGGCGGCCCCCGACCTCATGAAGCCCAACGGCGAGGAGCTCGCCAGCCTCACCGGCGGCGACGCCGAGGCGATCGAGTCCGACCCCCGGGCCGCCGCCCGTGCCGCGACCGACCTGGTCCGCCAGGGCGTGGGGGCGGTGCTGGCCACGCTCGGCGCCTCGGGTGCCGTCCTGGCCACCGCCGACGGCTGCTGGCACGCCACCCCGCCCCCGACCGTCGTCGCGAGCACCGTCGGCGCCGGGGACTCCAGCCTGTTCGGCTACCTCCTCGGCGACCTGCGCGACGAGGCGCCCGCCGAGAGGCTGCGCCGGGCCGTGGCCTACGGCAGTGCCGCCGCAGCGCTGCCCGGTACGACGATCCCGACCCCCGACCACGTACGCCCTGAGCTCGTCACCGTGCACGAGCTGACCCTTCTGGAGAGCTGAGGAAGCCATGTCCGAACCGATGATCAGTACCGCACTGGTCCGACTCGACGCCTCGCTGGGTGCCGACAAGGATGAGGTCATCCGCGCGCTCGCCGGGATCGCCGCCGAGGCGGGCCGCACCGGCGACGCCGACGGGCTCGCCCGCGACGCCCTGGCCCGCGAGGCGACCTCCGCCACCGGCCTGCCCGGCGGCATCGCCATCCCGCACTGCCGCACCGAGCACGTCGCCGTACCCACCCTGGTGTTCGCCCGGCTCTCCCCCAAGACCGACTTCGGCGCGAAGGACGGGCCTGCCGACCTGGCGTTCCTGATCGCCGCCCCGGCCGGCGGCGACGCGACCCACCTGCAGGTGCTCACCAAGCTGGCCCGGGCGCTCGTCAAGCCGGAGTTCACCAACGGGCTGCGGGCCGCCGACTCCCCCGAGGCGGTCGTCGAGCTGGTCACCCGCGTCGTGGGCGAGGCCTCGGCCCCGACGCCCGCCGCCGCACCCGCGGCTCCCGCTGCGGCTCCCGCTGCGGCCCCGGCATCTGCGCCCGCCTCAGCGGCCGCTGGGGGCCGGCGCAGCATCGTCGCGGTCACCTCCTGCCCGACCGGCATCGCGCACACCTACATGGCCGCCGAGGCGCTCGAGGCGGCCGCGGCCCGGGCCGGCGTCGACATGCACGTGGAGACCCAGGGGTCGGCCGGCTCGAAGCCGCTCGCCCCCGGGCTGATCGCCGCCGCCGACGCGGTCATCTTCGCCGCCGACCTCGGCGTCAAGGACCGGGGCCGGTTCGCCGGCAAGCCGGTGGTCGCCTCCGGCGTGAAACGCGCCATCGACGACGGCGACGCGATGATCTCCGAGGCGCTGCACCACGCCGACGACCCCAACGGCCCCCGCGTCGAGGGCACGGCGGCCGCGGCTGCCGCGCACGCCGGCCAGGTCGACGAGTCCTGGGGGCTGCGGGTGCGCCGGATCCTGATGACCGGTGTCTCCTACATGATCCCGTTCGTCGCCGCGGGCGGCCTGCTGATCGCGCTGGCGTTCCTGCTCGGCGGCTACGAGATCGCCCTCGGCAGCACCGCCGGCGACATCATGGCCAAGAACACCCTGTTCCACCTGCCCGACGCCGACAAGCTCGGCCTGCACCACGCGGCCGGACCGCTCGGCGCCTACCTCGGCGCCGCGCTGCTCACCCTCGGCGGTGCCGCGTTCGGCTTCCTGGTGCCCGCGCTGGCCGGCTACATCGCCTACGCGATCGCCGACCGCCCCGGCATCGCGCCCGGCTTCGTGATGGGCGCGATCGCCGTCACCATCAAGTCCGGCTTCCTCGGCGGCATCATCGGCGGCGTGATCGCCGGACTCGTCGCCCACTGGATCGCGCAGCGACCGGTGCCCGCCTGGCTGCGCGGCCTGATGCCCGTGGTGATCATCCCGCTCGGCGCCACCCTGGTCTCCGGGCTGGTCATGGTGCTGGTGCTGGCCAAGCCGCTCGGCTCGTTGATGAGCTCGCTCAACAGCGGCCTCACCGACATGGCCTCCGGAGGTGCCGGCGTCGCGCTCGGCGTGGTGCTCGGCCTGATGATGGCCTTTGACATGGGCGGGCCGCTCAACAAGACGGCCTACGTCTTCGCGACGACCGGCCTGCTGGCCGCGGCCACCGCGACCGGCGACGCCCCGCAGCTGCAGATCATGGCCGCGGTGATGCTCGCGGGCATGGTGCCGCCGCTGGCCCTGGCGCTCGCGACCGTCGTACGACCGGTGCTGTTCACCCCCGCCGAGCGCGAGAACGGCAAGGCCGCCTGGCTGCTCGGGGCGTCGTTCATCACCGAGGGCGCGATCCCGTTCGCCGCGGCCGACCCGATTCGCGTGATCCCCTCGATCATGCTGGGCTCGGCGGTCACGGGCGGGCTGTCGATGGCCTTCCACGTCACCCTGCGGGCCCCGCACGGCGGCATCTTCGTGTTCTTCGCGGTCGGCCACGTGCTGCTGTTCCTGGTCGCGCTCGTCCTCGGCGTCCTGGTCGCCGCGGCGTCCGTGGTCGCCCTCAAGACCTTCACGATCAAGAGCTCCGAGATCGACGAGCTCGCCTACACAGCCTGATCCCCCGACCACTCTCGAGGAGCAACCCTGATGCCCACCAAGACCGTCACCGTCGGCTCGTCCGTCGGCCTGCACGCCCGTCCCGCCGCCCTGATCGCGGAGGCCGCCGAGGCGCTCGGCACCGAGGTGACGCTGGCCGTGCCCGGCGAGGAGCCCGTCGACGCGAGCTCGTCGTTGATGATCATGACGCTCGGCGCGGCCTGCGGCGACCCCATCGAGGTGGCCGGCGACGACCCGTCGGCCGTCGACCAGATCGCCGCGCTCGTCGAGAAGGACCTCGACGCCTGAGGCCGTTTACCAGGTGATGTCGAAGAACTGCCGCTCCCCATGGTGATTTCCCCATGGGGAGCGGCAGTTCGCCTGCATACCCTGGTAAACAGCCAGCCGGCGTACGGCGCTCAGGTGTCCTCGCGCAGCACCTGGTAGACCGCGCGTACGGCGACGGCGCGCTCGAGCTCGCGGGTGACCGAGGTGAAGAACTGCTCGCGGTAGGTGTCGTCGGTGACGGCGTAGACGGTGAAGTAGAGCCCGGAGAAGCCGGCCAGGAACACCGACACCTTCACCAGCTCGGTGGTGAGGCCCCCCAGCAGCTGGTGCGGCGGGTGGCCGAGCCAGGTCTTCACGACCTCGTCCTGCATCACCAGGCTGCCGAAGACCAGGAAGAAGCCGAGCACGGCCAGCGAGAGCAGCAGCACCTGCACGACCTGGCTGACCAGCAGCACCAGGATCAGGTTCGCCTTCTCGTAGCCGGTGACCTCGACGTGCGCCTGGTGCTCGACCGCGCCGGCCACCTCGGGGGCAGCGGCCGCCGCCGGGGTGCCCTGGCAGGCCGCGACCAGACGGTCGTCGTGGATCTCGTCGTCGACCTCGTCGAGCTCCTCGGGCAGCCGGACCAGCAGGAACCCGACGGCCATGGCAGCGAACAGCATCACCGCGATCGCGAGCAGGCCGACGTCCAGCGAGCCGGCCACCATCCACACCTCGGTGTTGATGAACAGGAACGTCACGAAGAGCAGCAGCAGCGGCAGCGCGCGCGTCGCCAGCGGGAACAGCAGCCCGAGGCTCTGCAGGGTCTGGCTCACCGCCCAGCGCGCGATCGGCCGGAAGCGCAGCGCCGAGCCGGCGTAGAGCAGAACCTGCAGCGCGAGCACGACCAGCCCGACGGAGATGCCACCGGACACGTCGCGCACCCACAGCCCCCACAGCACGCCCGCGGCCACGCCGACGAGCAGGGCCAGCCCGAGCCCGGGCACCAGGCGGGCACGCCCGAGCCCTCGTCGTACGACGTCCCGCTGGCCGGGCACGAAGTAGGGCAGCCCGTTGCGCACGAACCAGGCCTCGGTCTCGCGGACGGTCGCCGCGCGGGCGGGCGTCATGGTGCGGGCGGAGCCTCGAGCAGGGCGCGGGCCCGGTCGCAGTCGTCGCGCATCTGGGTCACCAGGCCCTCGACCGAGTTGAACCGCACCATGCCGCGGATCCGGGCCACGAAGCTGACCTCGACCTCGACGCCGTAGAGCTCGAGGTCGTCACGGTCCAGCACGTAGGACTCGACGCGACGTTCGCGCTCGCCCTCGAACGTGGGGTTGGTGCCGACGCTGATCGCCGCGGGCAGCGCCTCGGTGTCCGCACAGCGCCTCAGCCACCCGGCGTAGACCCCGTCGGCGGGTGCGGCGTGGATCCCGGTGGTGGGCACGTTCGCGGTCGGGAAGCCGAGCTCGCGGCCACGCTGGTCGCCCTTGACGACCGGCCCGCGCACCGTGAACGGCCGGCCGAGTGCCTCGGCCGCGCCCTCGACGTCGCCGGCAGCGAGGCAGTTGCGCACATAGGTCGAGGACCAGACCTGCGGACCGCCGTCGAGCGCGATCCCCTCGGCGGTGAAGTCGTGGGCGGCACCGAGCTCGTGGAGCGTGGCCACGTCGCCGGCGGCGCGGTTGCCGAACCGGAAGTTGGCGCCCACGACGACGGCCTGCGCGTGCAGCGCGTCGACGAGGATCTCGGTGACGAAGCGCTCGGGGGTCCAGCCGGCGACCTCGCGGTCGAACGGCAGCACCAGCACGTGGTCGACGCCCACGGCGCTGAGCAGCTCCACCCGCGTCTCGACGGTGGTGAGGGTGGGCGGTGCGTGCTCGGGACGGAGTACGGCGATCGGGTGCGGGTCGAACGTCACCGCGACGACCGGGCGTCCTCCGTCGAGCCCGCGGGCCACCTCCCGGGCACGCGTGATCACGTGCTGGTGGCCGAGGTGCACTCCGTCGAAGTTGCCGATCGTGACGACGGTGCGACCGAGGTCGGCCGGTACCTCGCCGAGCGAGCGCCAGGTGTCAGTCACGCGGGCTAGCCTCCCACACCGGGGTCAGACGAAGACGGCGACCGGGGCGACCCGGCCGGGGGTGTCCGTGAGGGCTGCGTAGAGGGCCAGGAACCGCCCGTCGGGGGCGAACACCGCGACGGGGGCCTCCCCCACCAGGTCGAGGTCGAGCTTGCGCCCGAAGCCGACGTCGCGGGCCTGGTCCTCGTCGAGGTCGACCGGGGTGAAGCACCGGCGCGCCACGTCGCTGATGTCGACGAGATCGAAGGCCTCGCCCAGCTGCTCGAGGGTGTGCGCCTCGCCGACGGGGAACGGGCCGACCGCGGTGCGCCGGAGCGCGGTCAGGTGGCCGCCGACCCCGAGCGCAGCGCCCAGGTCGCGGGCGATGGCCCGGATGTAGGTGCCGCTCGAGCAGCGCACCGACAGGTCCACCTCGATGCCCTGCTCGAGCGGCCGGTAGCCGGTGACGAGCAGCTCGTGGACGGTGACCGGCCGGGAGGGCAGCGTGACCTCCTCGCCGGCGCGCACGCGCTTGTAGGCGCGCTCGCCGTCGACCTTGATCGCCGACACCGACGAAGGCACCTGCTCGATGTCCCCGACGAACGCGCCCGCGGCGGAGCGGACGTCGTCCTCTCTCAGGTGGGCGGTGGCCGCGGTCGCGACGACCTCGCCCTCCGCGTCGTCGGTGGTGGTGCCGACCCCGAGCAGCACCGTGGCGTCGTACGCCTTCTCGGTGAGCATCAGGTGCCCGAGCAGCCGGGTCGCCCGGTTGACGCCGACCAGCAGCACGCCGGTCGCCATCGGGTCCAGGGTGCCGGCGTGCCCGACCTTGCGGGTGCCCGCCAGCCGGCGCACCTTCGCGACGACGTCGTGGGAGGTCATCCCCCCGGACTTGTCGACGACGACCAGGCCGGACGGAGGTACGGCGTCACTCACGCGTCGGACTCGTCCTCGTCGTCGAGCTCGTCGTCCTCGAGGTCGTCGTCCTCGCGTGGCTTCTTGTAGGGGTCGGCCTCGCCGGCGTAGGTCGCGCCGGCCGAGCTCGCGGCCACGGCGGCGTCGGCCTCGCGCGCCTTGGCCAGCGCCTCGTCGAACTGGCGCGCGGTGTCGGGCAGCGCGTCGTGGATGAACTCCAGCGACGGCGCGTGCCGCATGGCGAGCTGCTTGGCGACCTCGGAGCGGATCAGGCCCTTGGCGGACTCCAGCGCGGCAGCAGTGCCGGCGAGGTCCTCCTCGGCGCCGTAGACGGTGTAGAAGATCGTGGCGTTCTGGGTGTCACCGGTGACCCGGACGTCGGTGACGGTGACGAAGCCGAGGCGCGGGTCCTTGATCCGACGCTCCAGCATCTCGGCGACGATCACCTGGATCCGGTCGGCGACCTTCCGCACGCGCGGCGAAGCCATGGGGTTCTCCTTGGAAGACGTTGGTTCGTGGGGGTACGTGACGGTGGGTGCGTGAGGTGTCAGTCCCCACGCACCCACCGGTCATGCGCGTGCGCTCAGGCCCGCGGGATCTCCCGCATCTCGAAGCACTCGACGACATCGCCCTGCTTGATGTCGTTGTAGCCGCGCAGGACGAGACCGCACTCGAAGCCCTCGCGGACCTCGGAGACGTCGTCCTTCTCGCGACGCAGCGACGCGAGGTCGAGGCTGTCGTGGATGACCGCACCGTCGCGGAGCAGGCGCGCCTTGGCGTTGCGCCGGATGGTGCCGCTGGTGACCATGCAGCCTGCGATGTTGCCGATCTTGCTGGAGCGGAAGATCTCGCGGATCTCGGCCTGGCCGAGCGAGACCTCTTCGTACTCCGGCTTGAGCATGCCCTTGAGGGCCGCCTCGATCTCCTCGATCGCCTGGTAGATGACCGAGTAGTAGCGGATCTCGACACCCTCCTTGTCGGCCATCTCCGTCGCCTTGCCCTGCGGGCGGACGTTGAAGCCGATGATGATGGCGTCGGACGCGGCGGCCAGGTCCACGTTGGTCTCGGTGATCGCACCGACACCGCGGTCGATGACGCGCAGCGACACCTCCTCGCCCACGTCGATCTTGGCCAGCGAGTCCTCGAGGGCCTCGACCGAACCGGACACGTCGCCCTTGAGGATGAGGTTGAGCTCCTGGCTCTCGCCCTTCTCCATGGAGGCCATGAAGTCCTCGAGGGTACGGCGCACGCGGCGCTTGGCCTGCATGGCCGCCCGCTCACGCGACTCGCGCTTCTCGGCGATCTGACGCGCCATCCGGTCGTCCTCGACCACGATGAAGTTCTGGCCCGCACCCGGAACAGCGGTGAGACCCAGCACCATGGCCGGACGCGACGGGTCGGCCTCCTCGATGTTCTCGCCGAACTCGTCGAGCATCGCGCGGACACGGCCGTAGGCCGGGCCGGCGACGATCGAGTCACCCACGCGCAGCGTGCCGCGCTGGACCAGCACCGTGGCGACCGGACCGCGACCGCGGTCGAGGTGCGCCTCGACGACCAGGCCCTGAGCGTCCTGGTCCGGGTTGGCCCGCAGGTCCAGGGAGGCGTCGGCGGTGAGCACGATCGCCTCGAGCAGGCCCTCGAGGTTGAGCTCGGACTTGGCCGACACGTCGACGAACATGGTGTCGCCGCCGTACTCCTCGGGGACGAGGCCGTACTCGGTCAGCTGGCCACGGACCTTGGTCGGGTCCGCCTCGGGCTTGTCGATCTTGTTGACCGCGACCACGATCGGGACACCGGCAGCCTTGGCGTGGTTGAGCGCCTCGACCGTCTGCGGCATGACGCCGTCGTCGGCCGCGACCACCAGCACCGCGATGTCCGTCGCCTGCGCACCACGGGCACGCATGGCGGTGAACGCCTCGTGACCTGGGGTGTCGATGAAGGTGATGCGACGGTCGTTGCCGTCCACCTCGGTCGCGACCTGGTAGGCACCGATGTGCTGGGTGATGCCACCGGCCTCCTTGGCGACGACGTTCGCGTTGCGGAGCGCGTCGAGGAGCTTGGTCTTTCCGTGGTCGACGTGACCCATGACGGTGACGACCGGCGGGCGGGCCGCGAGGTCCTCCTCGCCACCCTCGTCCTCACCGAACTCGAGGTCGAAGGACTCCAGCAGCTCGCGGTCCTCGTCCTCGGGGGAGACGACCTGGACGACGTAGTTGAGCTCCTCGCCGAGCAGCTCGAACGTCTCGTCGTTGACCGACTCGGTCGCGGTGACCATCTCGCCGAGCGAGAACAGCATCTGCACCAGCGACGCGGGGTCGACGTTGATCTTCTCCGCGAAGTCGGTCAGCGACGCACCGCGCGGCAGCCGGATCGTCTCGCCGTCGCCCTTGCGGACACGCACGCCACCGATGGTCGGGGCCTGCATGTTGTCGAACTCTTGACGACGCTGACGCTTCGACTTGCGACCACGGCGCGAGGGACCGCCGGGACGGCCGAACGCACCCTGGGTGGAGCCGCGCTGGCCGGGACGGCCACCGCCGCCACCGGGACGACCGCCGCCACCGGGACCGCCACCGAAACCGGGACGGCCACCGCCGGCACCCGCACCCGCGGGTGCGCCGGGACGACCCGGGGCGCCACCGCGACCGGGAGCGCCGCCGCGGCCACCGGGACCACCGGGGCCACGGCCGCCGGGACCGGGACGGCCTGCGCCGCCACCGGGGCCGCCACCGAAGGCAGCCGGGGACTTGGGCATCATCGCCGGGTTGGGACGCGGCATGCCGGGACGGCCACCGCCCTGGCCGCCGGCCGGGGCACCCGGGCGGGCGCCACCGTCACGACCGTCACGGCCGGCCGGCGGACGCGGAGCGCGCTCCCGGTCGCCGCCGGGCGCAGCGTCGCCGCCGCCGGTGCGGGGAGCGGGCTTGCGGCCCATGCCCTGCGTCGACGAGAACGGGTTGTTGCCGGGGCGGGGAGCACCCGGACGGGCACCGCCGCCACCTGGGCGCGGAGCACCCGGACGGGCCGCGGTGTCACCGGCGGACGCGGCCGCCGGCTTCTCCTCAGCGGGAGCAGACTTCGGCGCCGGCTTCGGGCCGGGCTTGGGACCCGGACGGGCGCCCGGGGTGGCAGCCTTCGCAGCCGGGGCGGCGGGCGCCTCGGCGGCCGGGGCCTCCGCAGCGGGGGCCGCGGCCGGCTTCTCGGGCGCCGGGGCGGGCGCAGCAGCCTCGGGGGCCGGCTTCTCGGCCGCCGGAGCAGCCTTCGGCGCCGGCTTCGGCTGGGGCTTGGGGGTGGCGGACCTGGCCGCCGGGGCCGCCTTCGCGGCGGGCTTGTCGGCCGGGGCGGCATCGCCACCGCCGGCAGCGCGAAGCTCTCCACCGAACTGGTCGGTGAACCGCTTCACGACAGGGGGCTCGACGGTCGAGGACGCCGACTTGACGAACTCACCCATCTCCTTGAGCTTGGCCAGAACGACCTTGCTCTCGACTCCGAGCTCTTTGGCGAGCTCGTGGACTCGGACCTTAGCCACGCTTCTCCTTCTGGTCCGAGCCCAAGGGGGACTGCGGACCGTTAGCTGGTGTGCATGCTCATCGCGAGGTACTCATCGAGTGCTCATGAGCTGCTGCTCCATCTTCTTCTCGTCTTCACGGTCACTGCGCGAGCTGCTGCACGAACCTGGCCACGGCCTCACTCGCGATTCCCCCGTCGACCCTGAGGGCCCGGGAGAACGCGCGGCGACGCTGAGCCAGCCCGAGGCACGCGGGTGTGGGGTGCAGATGTGCTCCCCTGCCCGGTGCCCGTCCGTCCGGGTCGGGGACGACCTCGGGGCCGGATCCCTCGTCTCGGACGACGACACGCAACAACTCTTGCTTCGCGGCTCGTTGCCGGCAACCGACGCACGTGCGCACGACACCCGCACCTTCACGGGACATGCGTGGGCACTGCCTTCCGGTCGTTGGGTTCGAACCGCGCCTGTCAGTCTACCGGGTGAGGCGCCGCACCCCGAAACCCGGGACGCGGCGCCTCGCCCGATCGACGGTGCTGCGGCAGTGATCTGCCTTACGTGCCGGGCGTCTCCACGACCACCGGCGCGGCCTGCGGGGCCTCGTCACTGCGGATGTCGATGCGCCAGCCGGTCAGCCGGGCAGCGAGGCGGGCGTTCTGCCCCTCCTTGCCGATCGCGAGCGACAGCTGGTAGTCGGGCACGATGACCCGCGCGGAGCGAGCCTCGAGGTCGACGATCTCGACGCTGCTGACCCGGGCGGGCGACAGCGCGTGCGCCACCATCTCGGCGGGGTCCTCGGACCAGTCCACGATGTCGATCTTCTCGCCGTGCAGCTCGTTCATCACCGCGCGCACCCGCTGACCCATCGGCCCGATGCAGGAGCCCTTGGCGTTGACGCCCGCGACGACGGTGCGCACCGCGATCTTGGTGCGGTGGCCGGCCTCGCGGGCGATGCCGCAGATCTCGACGGTGCCGTCGGCGATCTCGGGCACCTCGAGGGCGAAGAGCTTCTTGACCAGGTTGGGGTGCGAGCGCGACAGGTTCACCTGCGGGCCGCGCATCCCCTTGCGGACGCTGACCACCAGGCACTTGATGCGCTCGCCGTGGACGTACTTCTCCCCCGGCACCCGCTCGGCCACCGGCAGGCTCGCCTCGAGGCGGCCGAGGTCGACGAGCACGTCCTGCGGGTCGCGACCCTGCTGGATGACGCCCGAGATGATGTCGCCCTCCTTGCCGGCGAACTCCCCGAACTTGATGTCGTCCTCGGCGTCGCGCAGCCGCTGCAGGATGATCTGCTTCGCGGTGGTGGCCGCGATCCGGCCGAAGCCCTCGGGGGTGTCTTCGTACTCCGTGAGCGGGTTGCCCTCGTCGTCGGTCTCGGTCGCGAGGACCGTGACGTGGCCGGACTTGCGGTCCAGCACCACCCGCGCGCGCTGCTGCGCCCCCGCGGTCTTGTGGTAGGCGGTGAGCAGTGCCTGCTCGATGGCCTCCACGAGGATGTCGAAGGAGATCTCCTTCTCGCGCTCCAACGAACGCAAGATCGCCATGTCGATGTCCATGGTCCTCAGGCCTCCTTCCGGTTGAACTCGATCTGGATGCGGGCCTTGTCGACGTCGGTGTAGGCGAGCCTGGTGCTCGTGCCCTCGACGTCCACGTCGGCGCCCTGGTCGTCACTGCCGGTGATGCGGCCGGTCAGCGTGCTGCCGTCGGCGGTCGAGACCTTCACCAACCGACCCTCGTTGCGGCGCCAGTGACGCGGCAGCGTCAGCGGCCGGTCCGTGCCGGGTGAGGTGACCTCCAGGGTGTAGGGCTGCTCCCCCAGGACGTCGACCTCGTCGAGGACGCGCGAGACCTCGCGGGTCGCCTCGGCGATGTCGTCCATGGTGACCCCGCCGTCCTGGTCCACGGCGACACGCAGCATGCGGCGCTTCCCGGCGGCGGTGAGCTCCACGGCCTCGACGTCGTAGCCGAGGGCGGCGAGGGGGGCAGTCAACACCTCTGCAAGTCGGTCCCGGGTCTGCTCGGTGCTCACGGGCGTCCTTCCTGCTGTGCTGTTGTGATGGCGCAACCCTATCCGACGGAACTGCCCTGTCGCGCCACCGGTCGGTCCCCTCGATAGAGTCTGCGCGTGCCCGCCCCCACTCCCTTCCCAGGCCCTGCCCTGCGCCGCCGTACGGCGCTCGGGATCGCCCTGGGGACCGGCGGTGCGGGCCTGCTCGCGGGCTGCACCGGAGGCGTCGACCTGCGTCCGAAGGCGGGGGCCGCGAGACCGTCCACCAGCCCCGCGGTCGACCCGGACGTGACGCTCGCCGCCCAGGTCCTCGACGCCGAGCGGGCCGTGCTCGAGCAGCTGCAGGCCGCGGTCGCCGCCCACCCGCAGCTGGCCGCCCGCCTGGCAGCCACGACCGCCGTCCACCAGGAGCACGTGCACCTGCTGCGCCACGCGGTGCCACGCTCGGCCAGGACCGCCCTGAGCTCCCCCAGCCCGTCGGTGAGCCCCGCCCCGTCGGCGAGCGTGAGCCCGTCCGCCACGCCCACCGCGCAGGGGTCACGCGCGACGCTGGCCACGCTGGCCACCGCCGAGGACGCGTTGTGCACGACCGGCAAGCGCGCGGCGTTCGCGGCCCGCAGCGGCGCGTTCGCCCGCGTACTGGCCTCGATGGCCGCGGCCTCGGCCCAGCAGGCGACCCTGCTGCGCGGGCCCGCCGGGGGAGCGAGCCGGTGAAGCCGCTCCAGGCGATGCAGGCGACGCTCGCCGGCGAGCACGCCGCCCTCTACGTCTACGGCGTCCTCGGCGGCCGGGTGTCCGCGTCGGCCCAGCCCGACCTGGCCGCCGCGGTCGCGGCCGGCTACGCCGTGCACCGGGGTCGTCGCGACCTGCTGCGCCGGATGGTCACCGCGGCGGGCGGTCAGCCGGTCGCGGCCGAGGAGGCCTACGCCCTGCCGACCCCGTGCGTCACCGCCGAGGACCTGCGCACGGCGGCAGCGCGCACCGAGGAACGCTGCGCTGCGGTCTACGCCCAGATGGTCAGGTCGACCGCGCAGGCCAACCGGCAGTGGGCGATCGACGCCCTCGTCGACGCCGCGGTGCGCGGCCTGGCCGACGGTGGTGGCGCCGAGGCGTTCCCCGGCGCCACCGAGCTCGGGTGAGCCGTCAGGCGCGGTAGGCCGTCCACATCGACTTCATCCGGTCCACCTGGCCCGGCGTGAACTGGTCGTAGCAGTCGTCGTAGCTGTAGTCCATGTAGTTGTGGATCGGGTCCAGGCCGGGCAGCGAGCAGGTGTCCGCGCCGGTCGGGCAGCCGGTCGTCGGGCCGGCCTGGGCCGGGGTGTCGGAGACCTCGTCGTTGGTGGCCGTGCAGCCACCCTGGAACGTGTGGTAGAGCCCGAACCAGTGGCCCGCCTCGTGGGTCGCGGTCTTGCCGAGGTTGTAGTGCGTGATGTCACCGCCGGGCAGCGAGTCCCACTGCACCCGGATCCCGTCGATACCCGGGCTCTTCTTGTAGTCCCACGGGAACGTCGCGATGCCGAGGTAGCTGAAGTCCACCAGCCAGATGTTCAGTGCGTTCTTCCCGCCCTGACGGGTCTGCTTGCGGTAGGTGGAGCTCTGCTTGTCCTGGTGCCACGAGTCGTTGACGTAGGTGTTGAAGCCCGCGAGCGTGAAGGAGAACCCGGAGTTGCCGGCCTGGGACGACTCGCTGCCGGCGTAGGTCGTGTTGAGGACCGCGATCTGGTCGTTGACCTGCTGGGCGCTCACGGTGCCGTTGCCGGCCCTGTCGACCATGTCGTGCACGTAGACCGGCACGACGGTCGAGGCGGCGGGCTGGGCACCGGGCTTGCCACGCGACGCGAGGATGTCGCGGGTCTGCTGCTCGACGGCCCGCTGCTCGGCGGCGGTCATCGGTCGGGTGTCCCCGCCGTGGTCACGCGCACCGGGCGCCGTACGGCCGGCGGCGCCGACGGTCTCGGGTGAGAAGCAGCCACCGCCGCGGCTCTGGAGCGCGGGGGCGGCGTGGACGGGTGCGGTGGTCGCGAGGACGAGTACGGCGGCGCCCGCGAGGGCGGCGGCGCGAAGGGAGCGTCGGGTCATGGGCCGGTCCTTCAGGGAGAGGGGGCCGGCGCCGAGCACACCGGTGGCCAGATCATGCACCCGCACCGGCATGCCCGGGAAGACCCGTCAGTCCGCTTTCTCCCCGCTGCGCCAGGCGGCGACGATGTCGTGCACGTGGGCGAGCCGCTCCGCGACCGCGTCCGGCTCCCCCTCGGAGTGCCCGACCTGCACCCGCGGGATGTCGCTGTGCGGCACGTGGATGGCCCGCATACCTGCGTTCTTGGCGCCCCAGATGTCGTCGAAGAGCCGGTCCCCGACATAGACGCAGGACGCCGGGTCGGTGAGGCCGACCGCCTCGACGGCGGCCTGGAACGCCTGCGGCGACGGCTTGGTCCACGGGATCTCACTGGTGTAGACCGCACCGTCGAGCATCTCGAGGACCCCGTCGCGGCGGAAGTAGGACTCGTGCCACTCCCGTGGCCAGATGGTGTTGGACAGCACCCCGACCTTGAGGCCCTCCACCTTGAGCTGGCTGAACAGCGGCAGCACGTCCCCGTCGGTGTAGGTGGCGTGCTCCCAGAAGTCCCGGTAGTCGGCGAAGTGCTCCTCGTCGAAGGGCACCCCGGCCAGCGAGCACACGTCCTCGAGCGTCGCCGAGGTGTGCTCGTCACGCGAGCGCGTCCACACCGCGGTGGCGGCGGCGCTGAGTGCAGCCGCGGCCTCCTCGGCCCGTTCCGGAGCGGCGAGCCGGGCCAGGGTGGCCCACTCGGCCTCCGCGTCGATGGTCTTCCAGGGCGTGAGCGTGCCGCCCCAGTCGAAGATCACCGCCTCGATGTTCGCGGGGGTCGAGCCCGTCGGCACCGCCTCAGCCACGCACGACCCCCGTGACGTGGTCCACGACCTCGCCGAGCGCGACGTTGACGCGCTCACCGGTGGCCCGGTCCTTCACCTCGACCTCGCCGTCGGCCAGACCCTTGCCGACCACGACGATGGTGGGCACCCCGATCAGCTCGGCGTCCTTGAACTTCACCCCGGGCGAGACCTTGGTCCGGTCGTCGTAGAGCACCGTCAGGCCGGTCGCGACCAGGTCGGTCGCCAGCCTCGTGGCGGCCTCGAAGACCGCCTCGTCCTTGCCGGTGGCGACCAGGTGCACGTCGGCGGGGGCGATCTCGCGGGGCCAGCTCAGGCCGATCTCGTCGTGGGCGTACTCCGCGATCGCGGCCACCGCGCGGGAGACGCCGATGCCGTAGGAGCCCATCGTCACCGTGACGAGCTTGCCGTTCTCGTCGAGCACCTTCAGGTCGAGCGCGTCGGCGTACTTGCGGCCCAGCTGGAAGATGTGGCCCATCTCGATGCCGCGGGCCGACTCGAGGGTGCCGTCCTCGCAGCTGGGGCAGGGGTCGCCGTCACGGACCTCGGCGGCCTCGATGGTGCCGTCGGGGGTGAAGTCGCGGCCGGCCACCAGGTCGAGCACGTGCGACCCTGCCGCGTCGGCGCCGGTCACCCAGCGCGTGCCCTCGACCACGCGGGGGTCGACGAGGTAGCGGATCTTCGACTCGTTGCCCTCGCCCAGGACGCCGGGGCCGATGTAGCCCTTGACCAGCGCCGGGTGCTTGGCGAACTCGGTCTCGTCGAAGGGCTCGACCTCGGTGGGCTCGAGCTGGCCCTCGAGCCGCTTCTGGTCGACCTCCCGGTCGCCGGGCAGGCCGATCGCGATGGGCTCGCGCGTGCCGTCGGGGTGCTTGAGCACGACCAGCACGTTCTTGAGCGTGTCCCCCGCCGTCCAGGGGCGGTCCTCGCGCGGGAAGTGCGCGTTGAGGTGCTCGACCAGCGAGTCGATGGTGGGGGTGTCGGGGGTCTGCTCGGCGTGGGAGGCGGGCGCGTCGGCGAACGCCACCGGCTGGGGCGCGCGCACCTGGACCGCCTCGACGTTCGCGGCGTAGTCGCAGTTCGTGCAGCGCACGTAGGTGTCCTCGCCGTTCTCGGCGGTCGCGAGGAACTCCTCCGACTTCGAGCCGCCCATCGCGCCGGCGGTCGCCTTGACGATCACGTAGTCGAAGCCGAGCCGGTCGAAGGTGCGGACGTAGGCCTCGCGGTGCACGGCGTAGGACTTGTCGAGCCCCTCGTCGGTGGTGTCGAAGGAGTAGGAGTCCTTCATGATGAACTCGCGACCGCGCAGCAGGCCCGCACGGGGACGCGCCTCGTCGCGGTACTTCGTCTGGATCTGGTAGAGCCAGACAGGCAGGTCCTTGTAGGAGGAGTAGAGGTCCTTCACCACCAGGGTGAACAGCTCCTCGTGCGTGGGGCCGAGCAGGTAGTCGCCGCCCTTGCGGTCCTGGAGGCGGAAGATGCCGTCGCCGTACTCCGTCCAGCGGCCGGTGGCCTCGTAGGGCTCGCGGGGCAGCAGCGCGGGGAACTGCAGCTCCTGCGCGCCGATCGCGTCCATCTCCTCGCGCACGATCCGCTCCACGTTGCGCAGGACGCGCAGACCGAGGGGCAGCCAGGAGTAGATACCGGGCGCCGTACGGCGGATGTAGCCGGCGCGGACCAGCAGCCGGTGGCTCGGGACCTCGGCGTCCGCAGGGTCCTCGCGCAGGGTGCGCACAAACAGGGTGGACATCCGGAGGACACGGGGTGAGGTCATGGCGGCAAGGCTACAGAGCGCCTCGCGGGCACCGCACACCAGTTTGCCCCCGCGGTGCGGAGGGCGCGCGAGGCCGTTGCAGGGATGTTGCACAGGGGACGGACCGCGGAACTTGGCTTCCCCTCGGGCGAAACTGTGAGGCACCATCAAGGTGTGTCAGGTCTCAGGCACCACACCAGTCTCTCGGGACACCGCGTCCGTCTTGCGGCGGAACCGGCCCGGGTGCCGGAGGCGCGCCGCTTCGTCACCGACCAGGTCCGCGAGCTCGGCTGCCCCGACCTGACCGACGACGCGGCCCTGTGCGTGAGCGAGCTGGCCACCAACGCGGCCCTGCACGGCACCGGCGCCGTCATGGAGGTCGCGCTCGAGCCCGTCGGCACCGGGGTGCGGATCAGCGTCGAGGACGCCGGCCAGCTGCCGCACCCGAGGCGACCGGTCGCGCCGCGCCACGACTACGGCACCGCCGAGCACCAGGCCACGGTCGTCGAGGACCCGCTCACCTCCGGGCGTGGGCTCGCGATCGTGGCCTACCTGGCCCACGACTGGGGCGTCGAGGAGACCGCGCAGGGCACCCGGGTCTGGGCCGAGCTCTACCCGTCCAGCTGAGGCCGGGTCCCTCAGAACATCACGGTGGAGAACAGGGCGCTCTGCTCGAAGCCGGCGGTGGCGTAGGCTCGGCGCGCGGCGACGTTGTGGGCGTTGACGTAGAGCGAGACCACCGGCGCGATGTCGCGCTGCGCCGCCGCCACCACGGCCGCCATGCCGCGGGCCGCGAGCCCCTCGCCTCGCCGGGCCGGGTCGACGTAGACGCCCTGCACCTGGCACGCGTAGGGCGTGGCCGCGGCCACCTCGGCCTTGAAGACCACCCGACCCTGCTCGAACCGGGCGAACGACCAGCCCTTGGCGACCAGCTGCGCCACCCGGGCGCGGTAGAGGTCTCCCCCGCCGCCGATCTCCGGGGAGACGCCGACCTCCTCGGTGTACATGGCCACGCACGCGGGGTAGAGCGCGTCGATGTCGGCCTGGCCGCAGCGACGCACCTCCGGGTCGGGCTCCACCGCGGGGGCGCCGCGGATCTCCAGGTGCGGCTGGTCCCAGCGCACCTCGCGGGCCGGTCCCCACTGCGGCTCGAGCAGCCGCCACAGGATGCGTACGGCGTCCGTGGGCCCCACGATCGTGGCGCAGCGCCGACGTTGCGCGAGCGCCCGGCCGGCGAACGCTGCCAGGGCACCCCCGGCGTCGGGGTCGTCGGGAAGCGCCTGCACGGGCACCATGTTGGCCGCCGAGTGGCAGGCCGCGACGAGGCGGCCGCCCTGCTCGTAGCCCCACATCTCACCGCCCAGCCAGCGCGGCTCGAGCTGGGTGAGCCGCGCCCGGTAGTCGGCGAAGACGTTGACGACGGGGTCGGCCGAGGCCAGCTCCAGCATGGCGGGCAGGTCGGTGGGGCCGAGCAGTCGCAGGCCGTCCTGGGTCCGGAGCACGAGGGGAGCCTACGCGACGGGAACCGCAGGACCAGCGCCCCGCAATGGCGACGTCCAGGCGATGAGAACACCGACGAACGCGACCCCGGTCATCGCGAAGAGGGTGGGCTGAAGGCCCGAGCACCGGCACCAGCGCGGCGCCCAGGAACGAGCCGCCCGTCCAGCCCATCCCCCAGGCCAGCATCCGGCCCGCCGTGTTGACCCGGCCCAGCAGGTGCTCGGGGGTGACCTGCTGCCGGTAGGAGATCGAGTTGATCGCCACCAGCGTGTAGCCCAGGCTCCAGACCAGCAGCGACAGCGCCCCGAGCCACCACACGTGCCACAGCGGGGTGAGGACGCCGAGCACCGCGGAGACGGGCAGTGCCGCCAGGGTCACCCGCGCCGGGGTCGTCCCGCGCAGCAGCCGGGGCAGGGACACCGCGGCGACGAGCCCGCCGACCGCCCAGGCGCCGTACACCAGGCCGAAGCGGAGTCCCTGGGTGCCGACCCCGAGCTGCTGGTCGGCCCAGACCACGATCAGGGCGACGAAGCCGCCGCCGCTGACGCACTGGGTGAAGCCGACCAGCGTCATGGTGCGCACCCCGGGGTGCTGCCACAGGTAGTGCACCCCTTCACGGATGTCGCGGCCGACCTGGCGCAGTCCCAGGTCGGGGCGGTGCCGGGTGTCGTCCTGCAACGGCCGCACGATCCGGGCGACGAGCACCGCCGAGCCGGCGAACGTGACCGCGTCGAACGCCAGCAGGGTGGCCGGGTGCAGCACCGCCAGCACCACCCCGACGGCCGCGGGCACGAGCACCTCGCCGATGCCCTGCAGGGTCCACACGTAGGAGTTGGCCTCGCCGATCCGGTGCCGGCCGACGAGGGTCGGGACCGCGCCGAACACCGCGCCGTCGAAGAAGACCCCGATCGTCGGGCCGAGGAACGCGACCGCCAGCACGTGCGGGACCGTCAACCGGCCCAGCCAGTGCGCGACGGGGACGCTGATCAGCACCACGGCGCTGAGCAGGTCGGCGGTCACCATCACCCGCTTGCGGTTCCAGCGGTCGCTGAGCGCCCCGGCGGGCAGGCCGAGCACCAGGTACGGCGTCGCCTCGAGCCCCGCCACCACGCCGGTCAGGGACGCGGAGCCGCTGATCCGGTAGACCAGCACCGGCAGCGCCATGATCGTGGCGATGCTGCCGAGCAGGGAGAGTCCGCGCGCCGACGCGTAGCGGCGGAAGTCGGCGTCGCGCAGCAGGGGCTGCTCAGCGGACTGCGCCAAGGTCAGCTGACCGTGACGGTGGCGCCGCCCGGCTCGCCGTCGGCGGGCTCCATCTCCTCGGCGATCCGCATCGCTTCCTCGATGAGGGTCTCCACGATCTTCGACTCGGGGACCGTCTTGATGACCTCGCCCTTGACGAAGATCTGGCCCTTGCCGTTGCCGGAGGCGACACCGAGGTCGGCCTCGCGGGCCTCGCCCGGACCGTTGACGACGCAGCCCATCACCGCGACGCGCAGCGGGACCTCGAGGCCCTCGAGCCCGGCGGTCACCTCGTCGGCGAGCTTGTAGACGTCGACCTGGGCGCGGCCGCAGGACGGGCAGGAGACGATCTCGAGCTTGCGCGGGCGCAGGTTGAGCGACTGCAGGATCTGCAGGCCGACCTTGACCTCCTCGACCGGCGGCGCAGACAGCGAGACCCGGATGGTGTCACCGATGCCCTTGGACAGCAGGGCTCCGAACGCGACCGAGGACTTGATCGTGCCCTGGAACGCCGGGCCGGCCTCGGTGACCCCGAGGTGCAGCGGCCAGTCGCCCCGCTCGGCGAGCATCTCGTAGGCCTGCACCATCACGACCGGGTCGTTGTGCTTGACCGAGATCTTGAAGTCGTGGAAGTCGTGCTCCTCGAACAGCGACGCCTCCCACACGGCGGACTCGACGAGCGCCTCCGGGGTGGCCTTGCCGTACTTCTGCAGCAGCCGCGGGTCGAGCGAGCCCGCGTTGACGCCGATCCGGATCGAGGTGCCGTGGTCCTTCGCGGCGGCCGCGATCTCCTTGACCTGGTCGTCGAACTTGCGGATGTTCCCCGGGTTCACACGTACGGCGGCACAGCCCGCCTCGATCGCGGTGAAGACGTACTTCGGCTGGAAGTGGATGTCGGCGATCACCGGGATCTGCGAGTGCTGGGCGATCTCGGCCAGCGCGTCGGCGTCGTCCTGGGACGGGCAGGCCACCCGGACGATGTCGCAGCCGGCGGCGGTCAGCTCGGCGATCTGCTGCAGCGTGGTGTTGACGTCGGAGGTCAGCGTGGTGGTCATCGACTGCACCGAGACCGGCGCGTCACCACCGACGAGGACCTTGCCCACCTTGATCTGGCGGGTCTGGCGCCGGGGGGCCAGCACCGGCGGCGGCGCGGCGGGCATGCCCAGGTTCACCGAGGTCATCGTCTGCGTTCCTTCTCTCTGCTCAACCAGTCGGGGGTCGCCTCGAGCCTATCGGGGACAGGCACACGCACCGGATCCGGCTAGGACTGCACCGGCACCACGATGTCGGCGTAGATCAGCACCACGCTCATCAGCAGGATCACCACGGCCATCGCGTAGGCGACCGGCAGCAGCTTGGCGGTGTCGAAGTAGCCGGGGTCGGGCCGCCGCAGCAGCCGGGCCACGCCGCGGCGCAGCGCCTCGTAGAGAGCGCCGGCGATGTGGCCGCCGTCGAGCGGCAGCAGCGGCACGAAGTTGAACAGGCCGAGGAAGAGGTTCAGCCCGGCGAGCAGACCGAGCAGGCCGAATAACCTGTCAGAGACCGCAATCGTGTGGTTGGACGCGACGCTGCCGGCGACCCGGCTGGCGCCGACCACGCTCATCGGGCTGTCGCTCTGACGCTGCTCGAGGCCGAGCGCGGCCCGGCCGACGTGCCAGAGCTTCACCGGGAACTGGCCGAGCGCCTGCAGGGTCCGCCCGGTGTCGTCGACCATCGTGGACACGACGAACCCGGGGCCGTGCTTGACGTTCCGCCAGGTCGGGGTGACCCCGAGGAAGCCGACCTGGACGATCTTGTCGAGGTGCGCCTCGGACTCCGGCCGCGCCGAGACCGTGGTGTTGGTGTGCAGCGTCAGCCGCTTGCCGTCACGGTTCACCACGAGGGTGGCGGCGCCGTCGTTGTTGGCGCGGATCTGGCGGGTCAGCTGGTCCCACGTCGTCACCCTGGTGCCGTTGAAGGAGACCAGCACGTCGCCCGGCTTGAGTCCGGCCTTGCGCGCGGGCGCCACCGGGTCGGAGGCACGGCAGTGCCGGGGCGGCTTGTCGGCGTTCTTGGCCGTCGCGGCGATCACGCAGTCGGAGACCTTGTCGACGGTGGTGGTGGTCTCCGGAACCCCGTGCACCATGATCACGACGCCGAAGAGAACGAACGCGATCAGCAGGTTCACCGTAGGCCCGCCGGCCATCACGATGACCTTCTTCCACCAGGGCAGCTTGTAGAAGAGCCGGTCCTCGTCGGCCTCGGAGACCAGCTCGTACTCCGCCGAGCGGGCGTCGGAGATCAGCTGGGTGAACATCCCGGTGTTGCTGGCGCGCACCTTGTCGGGGTGCTCGGCGTGCGGGCCGGGAGGCAGCATCCCCACCAGCTTCACGTAACCGCCGAGCGGCATCACCTTGACGCCGTACTCGGTCTCGCCGCGGCGGGTCGACCAGAGGGTCTTGCCGAAGCCGATGAAGTACTGCGTGACCTTCACGCCGAAGCGCTTGGCGGGGACCATGTGGCCGAGCTCGTGCAGGCCGATCGAGACGGCGATGCCGACGACGAACAGCAGCACGCCCAGCGTGTAGGCCAGCACGGTCATCAGGTTCATCTCAGCGGGTGTCCTTCACCGGTCCTGCGCCGCCTGGGCGCGGGCCCAGGCGTCCGCGGCGAGCACGTCGTCGACGGTCAGCGGTCGACCGCCCGTCTGGTTCGAGGGTACGTCGGGGGCGTCGTCCATGCAGCCGAGGACCCGCTCGATCGTGGGCACGATGTCGGTGAACCGCAGGTCGCCGTCGAGAAACGCCTGCACGCACACCTCGTTGGCGGCGTTGTAGACCGCCGGGGCGGTGCCACCGCGGCTGCCGGCCGCCATCGCCAGCCGGACCGCGGGGAACGCCTCGTCGTCGAGCGGGAAGAAGTCCCAGGTCTGCGGCTGCGTCCAGTCGACGGCGGGCGCCGCGTCGGGCACCCGGTCGGGCCAGCCCATGCCGAGCGCGATCGGGATCAGCATCGACGGCGGCGAGGCCTGGGCGAGGGTGGAGCCGTCGTTGAACTCGACCATCGAGTGCACCACCGACGTCGGGTGCACGACCACCGCGATGCGCTCGAACGGGATCCCGAACAGCAGGTGCGCCTCGATGACCTCGAGGCCCTTGTTGACCAGGGTGGCGGAGTTGATCGTGACGAACGGGCCCATGTCCCAGGTCGGGTGGTTGAGCGCCTGGGCAGGGGTGACGTCGTGCAGCTCCGCGCGGGTGCGGCCGCGGAACGGGCCCCCGCTCGCGGTCAGCACCAGCCGCCGTACCTCGTCGGCGCGGCCGCCGCGCAGGCACTGGGCGAGCGCACTGTGCTCGGAGTCGACCGGCACGATCTGGCCCGGGCGCGCGGCGGCGGTGACCACCGGGCCGCCGATGATCAGCGACTCCTTGTTGGCCAGGGCCAGGGTGTTGCCCGCCTCGAGGGCGGCGAGGGTCGGACGCAGGCCGACGGCGCCGGTGATGCCGTTGAGCACCACGTCGCAGTCCATCCCGGCCGCCCGCACCGAGGCGTCCTCGCCGAGCTCGGCGAAGTCGGGCGAGAACTCCCGGGCCTGCTGCTCGAACAGCTCCGGCTGGCTGCCTCCGGCGGTCATGGCCACCACCCGGAACCGGTCCGGGTTGGCCCGGACCACCTCCAGGGCCTGGGTGCCGATCGAGCCGGTAGAGCCGAGAACCACGATGTCGCGGGGAGAGCCAGTCACGGCACCCATCCTGCCGGACCGCGCAGCTGTACGACGGATACGGGCGTCGCGAGTGGCTCCTACCATCGATTCCGGGGCAAAGAATCGACATCGGCGATGTTTTCCGTAGCGGAGCGCGTCGAGCACGGCCTAGGCTGGACGCCATGAGCTCCCCGGGACAGCCCGCCCCCACCCGCACGACCGGTGGCCCGGACCTGCCCCAGGAGCGCCGGCTCGTCACCGAGGTGCCGGGCCCGCGCTCGCGGGAGAAGCTGGCCCGCCGCGCGCAGCACGTCGCGACCGGCGTCGGCACGACCCTGCCGGTCTTCGTGGTGGCGGCCGGCGGGGGCGTGCTGGTGGACGTCGACGGCAACTCGCTGATCGACCTGGCCAGCGGCATCGCCGTCACCAGCGTCGGCAACAGCGCGCCCGAGGTGACTGCCCGCGTGGTCGAGCAGGTGCACGCGTTCACGCACACCTGCTTCATGGTCACGCCCTACGACGTCTACGTCGACGTCGCCGAGAAGCTCGGCGAGCTCACCCCGGGCGACTTCGCCAAGAAGTCGGCACTGTTCAACTCCGGCGCCGAGGCGGTCGAGAACGCCGTCAAGATCGCCCGGGCGCACACCGGGCGCACGGCGGTGGCCGTCTTCGACCACGCCTACCACGGGCGCACGAACCTGACGATGGCGATGACGGCCAAGAACATGCCCTACAAGCACTCGTTCGGGCCGTTCGCGGGCGAGGTCTACCGGGCCCCGATGTCCTACCCGTTCCGCGAGCCCGCGCCGATCACCGGACGGGAGGCCGCCGACCGCGCGATCGACCTGCTCGAGAAGCAGGTGGGTGCCACCAACCTGGCCTGCCTGGTGATCGAGCCGATCCTCGGCGAGGGTGGCTTCGTGGTGCCCGCCGACGGGTTCCTGCCCCGGCTGCGGGCGTGGACCGCCGAGAACGACATCGTGTTCGTCGCCGACGAGATCCAGTCCGGCTTCTGCCGCACCGGCGACTGGTTCGCCTGTGACCATGAGGGCGTGGTCCCGGACCTGGTCACCACCGCCAAGGGGATCGCCGGCGGGCTGCCGCTGGCCGCCGTGACCGGTCGTGCGGAGATCATGGACGCCGTACACGTGGGCGGGCTCGGCGGCACCTACGGCGGCAACCCGGTGGCCTGCGCGGCGGCGCTCGGGGCCATCGAGGCGATGGAGAAGCACGACCTGGCCCGACGGGCACGCGCCCTCGGCGACGTCATGCACCGCAGACTCACCGCCATCAGGGAGGCGCACACGAGCGTGGGCGACATCCGGGGCCGGGGGGCCATGATGGCGGTCGAGATCGTCGGCGCGGACGGGCACACCCCTGAGCCTGTCCGTGCCGGCTCGATCTCGGCCTACTGCCACGCGCACGGCGTCGTCACGCTCACCTGCGGCACCTACGGCAACGTGCTGCGGTTCCTGCCGCCGCTCTCGATGCCCGACCACCTGCTCGAGGACGCCTTCGACGTGGTGGCCCAGGCGTTCGACGCCACCGCCTGAACGGCTGATTCCCCGGCATTTCGCCACGGTCGGTCGCGCCGCTCCCTACGCTGACGACAAGCGACCCGGCAGCGGGTCCGGCACGTCGGAGTCGTCATGGGTGTGTCTGCAACCGCCACGAGCACGTTCAGCTTCACGACCGTCAAGCGTCTGGCGGTCGCGGTCGTCGTGATCTTCGCGGTGACCTACTACCTCTACGGGCCCGCGGCCACGCCAGCCGTGCAGTCCGCGGCCGTGGCCAAGTGCAACAACTACGCCCACGGCAACTTCCGCAGCTTCCGGCTCGGCTGGCAGGTCGGCTTCCACCCGCACTTCACCTGCTGGGACGCCTCGCGTCCCGACGTCCCCGAGGTCAGCTTCGGCTGGTGGGTGAACCCCTTCTAGACCGGTACGGCGCTCAGCGGGCGCCCGCGACCCTCTCCCCCGCGCCGCCGGAGAGCCGCTGGGCCAGGTAGATCGGCACGGCGGAGAGCAGCACCAGCACGGCCGCGACGACGTTCACGACCGGCGCCTGGTTGGGGCGGAACAGGTTCTGGAAGATCCAGATCGGCAGCGTCTGCTCGGTGGCGCCGGCGGTGAACGTGGTCACCACGATCTCGTCGAAGGACAACCCGAACGACAGCAGCGCGCCCGCGAGCAGGGCCGAGCGCAGCATCGGGAACGTCACCAGCCGGAACGTGGTGAGCACGCCGGCGCCGAGATCCATCGAGGCCTGCTCCAGGTTGCCACCCAGACGCTGCAGCCGGGCCTGCACGTTGTTGAACACGGTCACGATGCAGAACGTGGCGTGCGCGACCACGATCGTGAGGAAGCCGAGCTCCCAGCCGAACATGGTCCGGAACGCGTTGTTGAGGGCGATGCCGGTGACGATGCCGGGCAGCGCGATCGGCAGGATGATCACCAGGGAGACCGCGTTGCGGCCGAAGAAGTGGGTGCGTTGCAGGGCCAGGGCGGCCAGCGTGCCGAGCAGCAGCGCGACGACGGTGGCCAGCAGCGCGACCTCCACGCTGACCAGCAACCCGTGACGGGCACCGCTGCTGCGTGCCGCCGCCTGCCACCACCGGGTGGTGAGCTGGTGCGGCGGCCACGCGAACGACCTGCTGGCGTTGAACGAGTTGAGCATCACCAGGGCCAGCGGCAGGTAGATCACCACCACGACGACGCCGGTGACCGCGGCCAGCACCGCCTTCAGTCCGCGCGAGATCGTCACAGCTGCTCCAGGGCTCCGGTGCGGCGCGCGGCGGCCAGGTAGCCGAGCATCACCACGACGGGGACGGTCGCGACCGCGGCGGCCAGCGGCAGGTTGTTCGCGGCGCCGACGTTGTCATAGACGACGTTGCCGAGCATCTGGTTGGCGCCGCCCACGATCTTCACCGCGATGTAGTCGCCCATCGACAGCGAGAACGTGAAGATCGAGCCGGCCACCACCGCCGGCATCGCCATCGGCAGCACCACCCGGGCCAGCGTCGACACGTTGCGGGCTCCGAGGTCGGCCGACGCCTCGAGCAGCGAGTCCGGGAGCCGCTCCAGCCCGGCATAGACCGGCAGGATCATGTAGGGCAGCCAGAGGTAGGCGAGCACGATGATCAGCCCCGCCAGCCCGTAGCCGGGGGTGTCCAGGCCGAAGGGTCGCGCGAGCCACGACACCAGCCCACCGTGCCCGAGCATCGAGCGCCACGCGTAGGCCTTCACCAGGTAGGACGCCCACAGCGGCATCAGCACCGCGATCACCAGCAGACGCTGGGCGCGCGGCGAGGCCACCTTGGCCATGTAGAGCGCCACCGGGAACGCGATCACGGCGTCGAGCACGGTCACCAGCGCGGCGATGCCCAGGGTGCGCAGGGTGATGGTGCGGTAGACGTCGACCGTGACGAGGGTGCGGAAGTTGTCGACGTTCCAGACCCGCTCCACCTCACCGGTGAAGCTGTTCTGACCCCAGAACGCGGTCAGGAACAGCGCCGCCAGGGCCCCCAGGTAGGCCACGCCCAGCCACAGCATCGGTGGCGCGAGCAGCAGCCCTACCCGGAGACCCGGGCGGCGGTGGAGGAGTCCGGCGGCCAACGCTCAGCCCTTGATCTCGGTCCAGGCCTGGGTCCAGTCGCCGTAGTCGGTGCACTGGACGTTCTTGCGCCCGTCCAGGCACTGCTGGATCGGCGTCGTCCAGTACCAGATCTGGTCCGCGAACGCCTTGTCCGCGGCGTGGAAGGTGTCGCAGAACGTCTTGTCCGGCACCAGGTCGCAGGCCTTCACGTTGGCCGGCGCCTCACCGAAGTAGTAGGCCGACTCGGCGTTGACCTTCGCACTGGTGATGTAGTCCATCCACGCGTAGGCGCAGTTGGAGTGCTTCGACTTCGCGCTCACCATCCACGTGTCGGACCAGCCGGTCGAGCCGCCCTTCGGGAAGATCGCCTTCACCGGCACCTTGTCGGCCTGGAGCAGACCCGTGATCAGCTGCCAGGTGGTGCCCAGCACGGTGTCGCCGCTGGTGAACGCGGAGACTTCCTTGAGGTAGTCGTTCCAGTACTCCGAGACCTGCGGGCGCTGCACCTTCAGCAGCGCCACCGCGGCGGCGAGCTGCTTCTGGTCCAGGGCGTAGGGGTTCTTGATCCCCAGCGCCGGCTTGGTCTGCATCAGGTAGAGCGCCGCGTCGGCGATGTAGATCGGCGCGTCGTAGGCCGTGATCTTGCCGGCGTAGGGCGAGTTCTTCGCGAACACCGCACCCCAGTCGGTCGGCGCCGGCTTCACGGTGTCGGTGCGCCACATCAGCAGGTTGGCGCCCCAGCCCTGCGGGATGCCGTACATCTGACCCTTGACGGAGTTCCACGGCCGGTCCTTCAGGAACGGCCGGATGTCGGCCCAGCTCGAGATCAGCCCGGTGTTGACCGGTGCCACGTCCCCAGAGGCGACCAGGCGCAGCGAGGCGTCGCCGGACGCCGACACCACGTCGTACTCCCCCGTCTTCATGAGCGTGACGGCCTCGTCGGAGGTGCCGAAGTACTTCACCGTGGTCGTGCAGCCGGTCTGCTTCTCGAACGGCGTGACCCAGTTGGTCTTCGGGTCGTTGCTGCCGTCCTCGGCGTAGCCGGGCCACGCCAGGATGTTGAGCGCACCCTCCTTGGCCCCGAGGCTCTTCTTCTGCGGCACGTCGGGGGCGGTGAAAACGCCGCCGGACGTGGTGCTCGAGCCGCCGCTGCTCGTGCCGCAGCCGGCGACGAGGGTGAGCAGGCAGGCTCCGACTGCTGCTGCGATCTTCTTCATGGTGTCTCCTTCTGCGCCTCGGGAGAAGGCGGGCTGGCGGCTCCGTCGAGCGCAACCACGCTGTCGCGTCGCCAGGTCAGCACGACCGGCTGGTCACGGCGCTCGAGCGAGGAGTCGATGGAGCGGTCGGTGTTCTGGTGCGCGACGGTGAGACGGGTGCCGGCGGCGAGCTCCACCACCGAGTGCGTCGCCGAGCCGAGGTAGACGACCTCGCGGACCACGCCCTGCGCGGCACAGGTCTCGGGATCGCGGACCTCGGTGCCCTGCGGCAGCAGCGTGATCTTCTCCGGTCGTACGACGAACGTGCCCGTCGCGCCGAGCACGGTGCGCGCGGCGTCGCCCTCGAGCAGGTTGGAGGTGCCGACGAAGCCGGCCACGAACGGGCTCGCGGGCTGCTCGTAGAGCTCGACGGCGCCGGCGAGCTGCTCGATGCGGCCGTCGCGGAACACCGCGATCCGGTCGCTCATCGTCAACGCCTCCTCCTGGTCGTGGGTCACGAAAACGAACGTGATCCCGACCTCGCGCTGGAGCGCCTTGAGCTCGAGCTGCATCTCGCGACGCAGCTTGAGGTCGAGCGCGCCGAGCGGCTCGTCGAGCAGCAGCACCTTGGGACGGTTGACCAGGGCGCGCGCCAGGGCCACGCGCTGCCTCTGCCCGCCGGAGAGCTGGGCCGGTCTGCGGGCGCCGTACCCCTCGAGCCGGACGGTGGCCAGCGCCTCCTCGGCACGGCTGCGGCGCTCGGCGCCGTGCACCTTCTTCACCCGCAGGCCGTACTCCACGTTCTGGAGCACGCTCATGTGCGGGAACAGCGCGTAGTCCTGGAAGACCGTGTTGACGTCGCGGCGGAACGGCGGCTCGTCGGTGACGTCCTGGCCGCCGAGCAGGATCCTGCCTGCGGTCGGACGCTCGAAGCCCGCCACCATCCGCAGCACGGTCGTCTTCCCGGAGCCGGACGGTCCCAGCATCGAGAAGAACTCCCCGTCGGCGATCTCCAGGTCGAGGTCGTCCACGGCCGTCACGTCACCGAAGTGCTTGCTCAGGCCCTGCAGGGAGATCGCCGCGGCCATCAGGTGCTCGGCTCGTCGTCGCGCAGTCCCCAGGGGCTGCCGTAGTCGGTGAGCAGGTCGAGGAACGGCACCGCATCGAACGCCTCGGGGCCGAGCACGCCGGCGCCGGACCAGGTGCCCCGCGCGAGGAGCTCCAGCGCGATCACCGGGTTGATCGCGGTCTGCCAGACCACGCACTGGTGGCCGTGGTCGCGCATCGTCGTCTCGTTGTCGACCACGTGGTAGAGGTAGGTGGACCGCGGGTTGCCGTCCTTGCCGGTGCCGGTGACCCACAGGCCGGCACAGGTCTTGCCCTTCATCCGCGGGCCGACGGTGGCCGGGTCGGGCAGCACCGCGGCGACCACGTCGCGCGGGCTCACCTCGACGCCCTTGACCCGGACCTTCTCGGTCCGGTCGAGGCCCAATGTGTGCAGGACCTTGAGGATGTTGATGAACTCGTCGCCGAGGCCGTACTTGAAGGTGGCCCGCTTGCAGTCGACCCAGCGTGGCATCAGCAGCACCTCCTCGTGCTCGACGTTGACGCACTCGACGGGGCCGATGCCCTCGGGGAAGTCGAACACCTCCGGCTCGCTGAACGGCGGCGTGGTGTACCAGTCACCGTCTTGCCAGACCACGGGCGGGTTGAGGCACTCCTCGATCGTGGTCCACATCGAGAACGACGGCGCGAAGATCTCGTTGCCGTCGTCGTCGGTGACCACGAGGTTGGCGCCGTCACGGGTGCCGAGCTCGTCGATCTTGTCGAACAGGTGGTCCGCGGCGTAGCGAGCGAACACGTCGGACAGCCCGGGCTCGACACCGATGCCGACCAGGGCGAGACGGCCGGCGTCCTCCCACTGCTGCCCCTTCGCGAACTGCTCGTCGCCGAGCTTCACCCCCGGCTTCTCGTACGGCACCTGGGGATGCGGCTTGCTCAGCGACATCGCCATGTCGAGGTAGTCCGCGCCCGCCGCGAACGCGCCGTCGAACAGGGCCATGTTGAAGACCGGGTCGACCGCGTTCATGACGTGGGTGATCCCGTGCTCGCGGCACAGGTCGGTCACCGCCGTCGCCGACGTGGCGTCGATCTGCGCCGCGCTGAACCGGGGGTCGGTCGCCGCGGCCTTCTCGGCGCGGGAGAGGTCGTAGTCGGCGACCACGACCGCGTCGAAGAAGTCACGTCGCGCCGCGATCGAGCAGAACGCGGAGCCGACGCCGCCAGCGCCGACGACGAGGATCCTCATGTCACTCACCGATGTAGGACATGACGTGCTTGATGCGCGTGTAGTCCTCGAGCCCGTACATGGACAGGTCCTTGCCGTAGCCGCTGTGCTTGAAGCCGCCGTGCGGCATCTCGGCCACGATCGGGATGTGGGTGTTGATCCAGACCGCCCCGAAGTCGAGCCGCTTGGCCATCCGCATCGCCCGGGCGTGGTCCTTGGTCCACACCGAGGAGGCCAGGCCGTACCTCACGCCGTTGGCCCAGCGCAGCGCCTCGCCCTCGTCGGAGAACCGCTGCACGGTGATCACCGGGCCGAAGATCTCCTCCTGCACGGCCTCGTCGTCCTGCCGCAGGCCGGACACCACGGTCGGCTCGTAGAAGAACCCCTGCTCCCCCTGGCGCGCGCCGCCCGTCTGGACGCTCGCGTGCTCGGGCAGCCGCTCGACCATGCCGCTGACCCGGGCCAGCTGGTCGGCGTTGTTGAGCGCGCCGTAGAGGATGTCGGCGTCGTCGGGCAGCCCCGTCTTCGTGTTGCGGGCCTGCTCGGTCAGCGCGGCCACGAAGTCGTCGTGGATCCCGGGGCCCGCCAGGACGCGGGTGGCCGCCGTACAGTCCTGGCCGGCGTTGAAGTAGCCCGCCATCGCGATGCCCTCGGCGGCCGCCTCGAGGTCGGCGTCGTCGAAGACGACCACCGGCGCCTTGCCGCCGAGCTCGAGGTGCGCGCGCTTGAGCTGCGCGGCCGCCGAGCCGGCGACCTGCATGCCGGCGCGCACCGAGCCGGTGATCGAGACCATCTGCGGGACCGGGTGCTCGACCAGCGCGCGGCCGGTGTCACGGTCGCCGCAGACGACGTTGAAGACGCCCGGCGGCAGGAACTCCTGGGCCAGCTCCGCGAGCAGCGTGGTGCTGGCGGGCGTGGTGTCGCTGGGCTTGAGGACCAGGGTGTTGCCCGCGGCCAGCGCGGGCGCGATCTTCCAGATCGCCATCATCAGCGGGTAGTTCCAGGGTGTCACCTGGGCGACCACGCCGATCGGCTCGCGCCGGATCATCGAGGTGTGGTCCTTCATGTACTCCCCGGCCGAGCGGCCCTCGAGCACCCGGGCAGCGCCGGCGAAGAACCGCAGCTGGTCCACGCAGGGCGGCAGCTCCTCGTCGGCGGTCATCCCGATGGGCTTGCCGGTGTTCGCCGACTCGACCCGGACGAACTCGTCGGCGCGTGCCTCGAGGGCGTCGGCCATCTTCAGCAGCGCCTTCTGACGCTCGGCGGGGGTGGTCTCGCCCCAGCTCTCGAACGCCGTCTCCGCGGCGCGCATCGCCCGGTCGACGTCCTCGGCGGCGGAGGCGGGCGCCTGCGCGTAGACCTGACCCGTGGCCGGGTTGACGAGGTCGTAGGTCGCTCCCGAGGCCGCGTCCACCGCGGCGCCGTCGATGATGTTGCGGAACTGCGTAGCCATGCGGGAGTGCCTCTCGATCGGTGACATCGGCCGTCCCTGGCAGCGTATCGATCCCGACGGCCCGTTCCTAGCCCTCTCGCCACGAAATCCGTAGCCGAATGCGCGTAAGTGGTTCGGTAGCACCCTTGTAATGCCACCTTTGCAACGGAATCACTTGCCCGCCGTACCGACACCGGGGCAAGATGGGGGGCGACCGTGCGCCACCACCTCCGTCGCGCGGACGACTTCGAGGAGAGGCAGCGGATGTCCGACCAGACCAGCCCATCAGGGCCGATGGACCCCACCACCTACGCCGGCCTCCAGCAGTCCGCGCGCGACCACCTCTGGATGCACTTCACCCGGATGTCGAGCTATGACCACGCCGACGTTCCCGTGATCGTCCGCGGCGAGGGCGCCTACGTCTACGACGCGAAGGGGCGCCGCTACCTCGACGCCCTGGCCGGCCTCTTCGTCAACCAGCTCGGCCACGGCCGCACCGACCTCGCCGACGCCGCCGCCGCGCAGGCCAAGGAGCTCGCGTTCTTCCCGCTGTGGTCCTACGCGCACCCCCAGGCCATCGAGCTCGCCGAGAAGGTCGCGGGCTACGCCCCCGGCGACCTCAACCGGGTCTTCTTCACCTCCGGAGGCGGCGAGGCCGTCGAGACCGCCTGGAAGCTGGCGAAGAACTACTTCAAGATCACCGGCAAGCCCATGAAGCACAAGGTGATCAGCCGCGCCATCGCCTACCACGGCACCACCCAGGGCGCCCTGTCGATCACCGGCCTGCCCGGCCTCAAGGCGGTCTTCGAGCCGCTGGTGCCCTCGACGTTCCGGGTCCCCAACACCAACATCTACCGCGCCCCGATCCACGGCGACGACCCCGAGGCCTTCGGCCGCTGGGCGGCCGACCAGATCGCGGTCGCCATCGAGAACGAGGGCCCCGAGACCGTCGCCGCCGTCTTCCTCGAGCCGGTGCAGAACGCGGGTGGCTGCTTCCCGCCGCCGCCCGGCTACTTCGCGCGGGTCCGCGAGATCTGCGACGAGTACGACGTCCTGCTGGTGTCCGACGAGGTGATCTGCGCGTTCGGCCGGCTCGGCCACATGTTCGGCGCCGAGCGCTACGGCTACCAGCCCGACATGATCACCTGCGCGAAGGGCCTGACCTCCGGCTACAGCCCGCTCGGCGCGATGATCGCCACCGACCGGCTGATGGAGCCGTTCCTGCACGGCACCGAGACCTTCAACCACGGCTACACCTTCGGCGGCCACCCGGTCTCGGCTGCGGTGGCCAACAAGAACCTCGAGATCTTCGAGACCGAGGGCATCAACAAGCACGTGCTCGCCAACGAGGACGGCTTCCGCTCCACCCTGGAGAAGCTGCTCGACCTGCCCATCGTGGGCGACGTCCGCGGCGACGGGTACTTCTACGGGATCGAGCTCGTCAAGGACAAGGCCACCAAAGAGACCTTCGACGACCAGGAGGCCGAGAAGCTGCTCCGCGGCTTCCTGTCCAAGGCGCTCTTCGAGGCCGGCCTCTACTGCCGCGCCGACGACCGCGGCGACCCCGTCATCCAGCTCTCGCCCCCGCTGATCTGCGACCAGCAGCACTTCGACGAGATCGAGCAGGCGCTCCGCTCGGTCCTCACCGAGGCCTGGTCCCGGCTCTGACAGCCCGCGGGCTGTTTACCAGGGTATGCAGCAAAACTGCCGCTCCCCATGGGGAAATCACCATGGGGAGCGGCAGTTCCTCGACATACCCTGGTAAACCGTCCAGGCGTCAGCGGGCGTAGGTCGCGTCGTCGGAGATGTCCGCGCGGCTGTAGTCCTTGAGGGCGGCGCAGGCGGCGAGCGTGACCAGCGACGAGATCAGGATGTAGACCGAGACGGCGTAGCCGGTGCCGAAGGTGTGGATCAGGTAGGTCGCGATCAGGGCGGCGGGACCGCCGGCGATGACCGAGGAGAGCTGGTAGCCCAGGCCGGCGCCGCCGTAGCGCAGCGAGGTCGGGAAGCTCTCGGCGATCAGGGAGGCCTGGGGGCCGTACTGCATGGCGTGCGGGACCAGGCCGACGACGAGCGCGGCGAAGACGAGCCAGGTGACACCGCTGTCGAGCAGGGCGAAGTAGGCGAAGCCCCACACGCCCATCAGCGCGGCGCCGGTCATGTAGATCTTCTTGCGTCCCACGGTGTCGGACTTGTGGCCGAAGTAGGGCACCAGCACCAGCTCGAGGCCGGCGGCGCACAGGGTGCCGATCAGCACGAAGTTCTTGCCGTAGCCGTGGGTGTCGTCGGTGAGGTAGGACAGCACGAACGCGGTCACGATGTAGAACGGCATCTGCTCGGAGGCGCGCACCAGCGCGGAGAGCAGGATCTCCTTGGGGTGCTTGCGGATCACGTCGAGCACCGGCGTGCGCTGCACGGACTTCTGCGCGACCAGCTTGGCGAACATCGGGGTCTCGAGGATCTGCAGCCGGATGTAGAGACCGATCGCGACCATCACCAGGCTGAGCAGGAACGGCACCCGCCAGCCCCAGCTGTCGAAGCCGTCGCCGGAGACGGTGTTGAACAGGGTCAGCAGGCCGGTCGAGAGGATCAGGCCGATCGCCACGCCCAGCTGCGGCCAGCTGCCCATGAGGCCGCGACGCTTCTGGTCGCCCCACTCCATCGAGAGCAGCACCGAGCCGCTCCACTCACCTCCGACCGCGATGCCCTGCACGACGCGGAGCAGGATCAGCACCAGCGGCGCGGCACTCCCCCAGGCCGCGGCGCCCGGCAGCACGCCGATCAGCGCGGTCGAGACACCCATCAGCAGCAGCGTCACGATCAGGGTGGCCTTGCGGCCGATCCGGTCGCCCCAGTGCCCGAAGATCGCGGCGCCGACGGGCCGGGCCGCGAAGCCGACGAAGTACGTCGCGAACGACTCCAGGGTGGCCACGTAGGGCGAGGCGTCGGGGAAGAACAGCTTCGGGAACACGAGCGCGGCGGCCGTGCCGTAGAGGAAGTAGTCGTACCACTCGATGGTGGTGCCGACCGTGCTGGCGAGGGCGGCCTTGCGGACCTGGCGGGCCTGTTCCTGGGTGCCTTCGGCCGCCGTCGCGGCCTGGGCCTCCTGCGGGTGCAGAGTCATGATGACCTTCCGAGAGGGATGTGATGCACCTCACTCCCTACCCAGGCCCTTGCAACTCCAACCGTACGGCGTCCCCGCCTGTCACCGGGCGCGGCGACGGCGCCAGAGCTCACCGGCGATCACGAACACGAAGGACACGAAGAACATCAACGTGCCCACCACGAACAGCTGCGGCGGGAAGTCCTTGAGCTTGCTGCCGTAGACGTAGAGCGGGAACGTCACCGACTGCCCGGAGGTGAAGTTGGTGACGATGAAGTCGTCGAAGGACAGCGAGAAGGACAGCATCGCCGCGGCCACGATGCCGGGCATCGCGAGCGGCAGCGTCACCAGCCGGAACGTCTGCCACTCGTTGGCGTAGAGGTCCATCGCGGCCTGCTCCAGCCGCGAGTCCATGCCGGACAGCCGCGCCTTCACGGTCACGACCACGAACGACAAGCAGAACAGCACGTGGGCGATCACGATGGTGATGAAGCCGAGCACGCTGTCGAAGCCCACCGAGACGAACATCGCGAGCAGCGAGGAGCCCATGACCACCTCAGGGGTGGCCATCGGCAGGAAGATCAGCAGGTTGGAGACCGACCGGCCGCGGAACGAGTGCCGCACCAGGGCGAACGCCATCAGGGTGCCGAGCAGCGTGGCCAGGATCGTGGCGGTGATGCTGACGGCGAAGCTCAGCTTCAGCGACGAGCACAGCCCGTCGGGCTGGCAGATGGAGGTCCAGTTCCCCCAGGTGAACGCCTCGAACTGGGCGGTCGCCGAGCGGCCCGAAGGCTTGTTGAACGACAGCGCGATGATGTAGCCGATCGGCACGAACGTGTAGACCAGGACCAGGATGCCGACGATCAGCACGGCGTGGTCCGACAGCCAACGGCCGACCGGCCGCCGGGGCGCCACAGGCGTCGTCGTCGTCGCCATCAGACCAGCTCCTCCGTGCCGGCACGCCGCACGTAGAGGACCACCATGACCACCACGACGGCCATCAGGACGATCGACAGGCTGGCCGCCAGCGGGTAGTTGTGCTCGGTCAGGAACGCCGACTGGATCCGGTTGCCGACCATGTACTGCTTGGGCGTGCCGAGCAGCTCTGCGTTGATGTAGTCGCCGCAGGCCGGGATGAACGTCAGCAGGGTGCCGGAGACCACGCCCGGCAGCGACAACGGGAACGTCACCTTGCGGAACCCGGTGAACGGGTTGGAGTAGAGGTCACCGGCGGCCTCGATGAGCCGGTGGTCGACCTTGTCCAGCGAGGCGTAGAGCGGCAGCGTCATGAACGGCAGGAAGTTGTAGATCAGGCCCGCGATCACCGCCACCGGCGTGGCCAGCAGCCGCCCGTGCTCGGGCAGCACCGCGATCGCGTGCAGGAAGCCGGTCACCGGGCCCTGGTCGGCGAGGATGGTGCGCCAGGACAGGGTGCGCAGCAGGAAGCTGGTGAAGAACGGCGCGATCACCAGCACCAGCATCACGTTCTTCCAGCGACCGGCCTTGAACGCGATCGCGTAGGCCAGCGGGTAGGACAGTGCCAGGCACACCACAGTCGCGATGCCGGCGTAGAGGAACGAGCGCACGAACAGGTTCCAGGTGCTGCTGATGGCGTCGACGTAGTTGCCGAAGTGCCAGGTCAGCGCGTAGCCGGTCTCGTAGGAACCACTGGGGTCGTAAAGCGAGGTCAGGAACAGCTGTACGGCCGGGTAGAGGAAGAACACCGCCAGGTAGAGCATGCCGGGCACCAGCAGCAGCCAGCCGCGTCCCCGCCGCCGGGCGGTCTCCCCCGCCACCGCGGCGTCGGACGCGCCGGCCATCGCGGTCATTCGGCGTCCTCGGGGGTGATCACACCCGCGTGCGCGTCCTGCACCGCGTCGAGCAGGAACGAGTGCGAGCGCGACCACGCCAGGTCGACGCCGTCGCCGTTGCGGAACGGTGCCCGGCGCCCGGTGTTCTGCTCGAACACCATCAGCTCCTGGCCCCACGGCATGCCGACGAGGTACTGCGTGCTGACCCCGTTGAAGCTCACGTCGGTGACCCGGCCCCCGGTCAGCAGGTTGACGTCGCCGTGGTCCTCGGTGCCGGCGGCGCTCGCGAAGATCTTCTCGGGCCGGACACCCAGCCAGCCCTGGCCGTTGGTGGTGTGCGCCCGCGCGGCGTCGAGGCCGACCTTCTGGCCGTGGCAGTCCACCACCACGGTGTCGCCGGCCGGGTCGGTGACACCGCTCAGGATGAGGTTCGACTGGCCGAGGAAGTTCGCCACGAACGTGGTCTGAGGATTCTCGTAGAGGTCGCCCGGCGCCCCCATCTGCTCGATCACGCCGTGGTTCATCACCGCGATGGTGTCGGCCATGGTCATGGCCTCCTCCTGGTCGTGGGTGACGTGCACGAACGTGATCCCGATGTCGGTCTGGATCCGCTTCAGCTCGATCTGCATCTGGCGGCGCAGCTTGAGGTCGAGCGCGCCGAGCGGCTCGTCGAGCAGCAGCACGCCCGGCTCGTTGATCAGGGCCCGCCCGAGCGCGACGCGCTGCTGCTGGCCGCCGGAGAGCTGGGCCGGCTTCCTGGCGCCGTACGGCGCGAGCTGGACGAGCTCGAGCATCTGCTCGGTCTTCGCCTTGTAGTCCTTGACGCCGCGGCGGCGCAGGCCGAACGCGACGTTCTCGAAGATCGTCAGGTGCGGGAAGAGCGCGTAGGACTGGAAGACGGTGTTCACCGGCCGCTTGTAGGGCCGGAGCCCGGTGATGTCCTCCTCGCCGATGAGCACCCGCCCCTGGGTCGGCTCCTCGAGCCCGGCGACCATCCGCAGCGTGGTGGTCTTGCCGCAGCCCGACGGGCCGAGCAGGGCGAAGAACGAGCCCTGCGGGACGGTGAGCGTCAGGTCGTCGACGGCCGCGAAGTCCCCGAACCGCTTGGTCACCCTCTCTAGGTGGAGGTCCCGGCGGTCGCTGCTCACCTCATCCACCCATGACCTGGTTGAACTGGCGCTGGTACTTGGTCTCCTGGGCGTGCGAGAGCGGCATGAACTGCTTGCCGGTGCTCAGGGTCTTGTCGTCGAGGAAGATGAAGGTGGAGTGCACGGCGTCCGGGTCGAACTGGCCGATCTTCTGCTGGGCGCCGTTGACCGGGCAGAAGTAGTAGTTCCAGGCCGCGAGCTTCGCGGCGTTGACCGGGTCGTAGTAGAAGTTCATCAGCTCTTCGGCGTTGGCCTTGTGGCTGGCCTTGTTGGGCACGAGCATGTTGTCGGTCCAGATCGCGAAGCCCTCCTCGGGCGGCAGCCACTTGTACTTGCCGCCGCCGAGCAGGTTGATGACGTCGCCGGACCATGCCTCGCAGGCCACGATGTCGCCGGACTTCATGTCGTCGACGTAGTCGTTGCCCGCGAAGCGGCGGACCTGGCCGCTGTCGACGTACTTCTGGAGCTCGCCGATCGCCTTGGTGAACTCCGCGTCGGTGAAGTCCTCGGGGTCGCTGCCGGTGAGCAGCAGCATGAAGAGCATCGTGTCGCGCATCTCGGTGAGCAGCTCGATCTTGCCCTTGAGGTCCGGGCGCGTGAGCAGGTCCTTGAAGCTGGTCACCGGGTCGGTCAGCTCGGAGTTGTAGCAGATGCCGGTCATGCCGCTCTGCCACGGGACGCTGTAGTCGCGGTGCTTGTCCCAGCTCGGCGACTTGAGGAACGGGATGAGGTTCGCGTCGACGTTGGGCATCGCGGCGTGGTCGAGCTTCTGGATCCAGCCGAGCTCGATCATCCGCGCCGCCATCCAGTCGGTCACGACGAAGATGTCGCGCCCCGTCGGCTTGCACGACTGCAGCTGCGGCGAGACCTTCGCGAAGAACGTCTCGTTGTCGTTGACGTCACCGTTCTTGTAGTTGACGGTGATGCCGGACTCCTTCTGGAACTTCTCCAGCGTGGAGGTGTCCTTGCCCTTGACCGGGTCGATGTAGCCGATCCAGTTGGAGAAGGTGAGCACCTTCTCCTTGGCACTCAGGTCCGTGCTGACGCACTGGGCCTGGTTCACGCTGGCCCCCTTGGTGCCGCAGGCGGCGAGCAGGCCCGGCGAGGCGGCCGCCAGCCCTGCGAGGGAGGCTCCCCGGAGGAAGCCCCGTCGGCTCAGCTCCCGACTCGAGAGGAGCTCGTGGAACTGGTGCGGGATCGGTCGCGTCATGCGAGGGAAACCTTTCTCCGGCCTGTCTGCCCGTTCTGCCGATCTTGTCAGAGGGCAGCAGTCTCGACAAGGGATTCAGTCGAGATGTAACTTCTTCGCAACGGAATCCTTTGCGAAAGGGCGTGGTTTCTTTGACGCTCCCCCGACTCCCTGCCAAGATCATCCGCGTGACGACGCGCAGCGGCAAGGGGAACGGCAACGGATTCGTGCTCGACGACGTCTCCAAGGCCATCATCGAGGAGCTCCAGCAGGACGGACGACGCTCCTACGCGGCCATCGGCAAGGTGGTCGGACTCTCCGAGGCGGCCGTCCGCCAGCGCGTCCAGCGGCTGATCGACAGCGGCGTGATGCAGGTCGTCGCGGTCACCGACCCGCTCCAGCTCGGGTTCGCACGGCAGGCCATGATCGGAATCCGTGCCAACGGACCCCTCGAACCCGTTGCGGACGCGGTCGCCGCGCTCGACGAGGTCGACTACGTGGTGATCACCGCCGGCTCCTACGACCTGCTCGTCGAGGTCGTCTGCGAGAGCGACGAGGCCCTGCTCGACGTGCTGTCGACGAAGATCCGCACGATCTCGGGGGTCTCCACCACCGAGACGTTCATGTACCTCGAGCTCCGCAAGCAGACCTACTCGTGGGGCGTGCGCTGAGCCCGGCCCCAGACCCGTCGCGCTACCGGGACCTGTCGCTGTGGCACGACAGCACCCCCGACGACTGGGTGGCACGCGACCCGCTGCCCGGCGACCTGACCGCCGACGTGGCCGTGGTGGGTGCCGGGTTCACCGGTCTGTGGACCGCCTACTACCTGCTGCGTCGCGACCCGACGCTGCGTGTGGTGGTGCTCGAGGCCGAGACAGCGGGCTTCGGCGCCTCGGGACGTAACGGCGGCTGGTGCTCGGCGCTCTTCCCCGCCTCGCTCGACCACCTCGCCGGCCTGCCGGGCGCCGACCGGGACGGCGCCCTGGCCCAGCACGCGGCGATGCGCGCCTCGGTCGACGAGGTCGGCCGGGTGGCTGCGGAGGAACGTCTCGACATCGACTTCGCCAAGGGTGGCACCATCAGCCTGGCCCGCAGCCGCGCGCAGCTGCGCTCGGCACGCGCCGAGGTCGAGGCCGCCCGCGCCTGGGGCCGCGGCGAGGACGAGGTGCGGCTGCTCACCGCCGACGAGGCCCGCGCCGCGGTCGGCGCCACCCGCGTGCGTGGGGCCACCTACACCCCCGACTGCGCCGCGATCCACCCCGCCCGGCTGGCCCGCGGGCTGGCCCGCCTCGTCGAGGACACCCGCGGCGGCAGCGTCTACGAGCACACCCGGGTCACCCGGATCGACAAGCACCGGGTGCGTACGACGTCCGGCGACGTCAAGGCCGGCTTCGTGATCCGGGCGACCGAGGGCTACACCCCGCGACTGCCCGGCCTGGCACGTGCGGTGGCGCCGGTGTACTCGCTGGTGATCGCCACCGAGCCGCTCCCGGACAGCGTCTGGGACGAGATCGGCCTCCGGCAGCGCGAGACGTTCACCGACCACCGCAACCTCATCGTCTACGGGCAGCGCACCGCCGACGGGCGCCTGGTGTTCGGGGGCCGCGGGGCGCCGTACCACTGGCGGTCGCGGACCCTGCCGGACTTCGACCGGGAGCCCGACGTCTTCGCCGCCCTGTGGGCCACGCTGCGCGAGATGTTCCCGGTGCTGTCCGGGCGCCGGGTGACCCATGCCTGGGGCGGGCCGCTCGGCGTGCCGCGGGACTGGTGCGCCTCGGTCGGTCTGGACCAGGAGACCGGGATCGGGTGGGCCGGCGGCTACGTCGGCGACGGCGTCAGCACCACCAACCTGGCCGGCCGGACGCTGTGCGACCTCGTGCTCGGCCACGACTCTGCGCTGACCCGGCTGCCCTGGGTCGGCCACCGTTCCCGCAGGTGGGAGCCCGAACCGCTGCGCTGGCTGGGGATCAACACGGGGCTGCGCGCCATGGCGCTCGCCGACGCCGAGGAGCGCCTGACCGGGCGGCCGAGCCGGATCGCCCGCACCCTGGCACCGCTCCTCGGCGGCCACTGACCGGCACCGCGGAGACACGCCGGTGGCGCAAACGGGGCCAGAATCGCGTTTCGGACCGTCCGACGGTCTACGTTGCACGCGATGGGGGACACGGGCGTCCGCCGGCCGAAAGGGATGGGGATGGATCCACGCGGCAGTGCGCGGCCCGTCCGCGCCGCAGTCTGGACGGTCCTCCCTCCCCTAGCCCTGGTCACGGTCGCCGGCCTCCTGCTGATGCAGGGGGACAGCAGCGACTCGGGCAACGTGATGGTCAGCGGCGGGATCCTGCCGCTCGTCGCGGTCGGCTGGGTGGCCACCCAGGTGCAGGCCCACCGCCGGGTCACGCAGGCCGGCGAGTCCGGCAGCAGCCCGCTGCGCGACCCGCACACGGGCCTCCCCAACGAGCACCTGTTCGCGGACCGGCTCGCCCACGCCCTGGCCAGGCGCAGTGACGACCCGCGCCCGGTCGTGGTGCTCTACTGCGACGTCGACGAGCTCAGCACCATCAACCGTGAGTGGGGCGCGCAGATCAGCGAGGACCTCATCGTGCAGATGGGTCGCCGGCTCCAGGGCGCCGTCCGCGAGGGCGACACCGTGGCGCGCCTCGACAACGACGCGTTCGCGATCCTGATGGACGACGCGGACCTCGCCGAGGCCGCCGACCTCGCCGTGCACATCGAGCAGGTGCTCGCCGAGCCGTTCGAGCTGCCCCGCTTCCGGATGGTGCTCCGCTCGAGCATCGGCGTGGCCGAGGCGATGCCCGGCGAGGAGGACGGCCAGGTCGCGCTGCGGCACGCCGACGTGGCGATGCAGTGGGCCAAGGACCAGCCCCGCTCGACGGTCGCGGTCTGGTCGCCGGCCCTGCACGAGCACACGCGCTTCCGCCGCGAGCTGCGCAACGAGCTGCGCCGGGCGATCAACCAGGGCGAGCTGGTGCTGCACTACCAGCCGACCATCGACCTGACCAGCCAGGCGATCACCGGCTTCGAGGCCCTCGTGCGCTGGGACCACCCGCGTCGCGGGATGCTGCAGCCGGCCGACTTCGTGCCGATCGCCGAGCAGAGCGACCTGATCCTCGAGCTCGGCACCTGGGTGCTCGCCGAGGCCTGCCGCGCCGGCGCCCAGCTGCAGACCGAGCGGCACCGGCCCACGATCGCGGTGAACATCGCCGCCCGCCAGCTCTCCGACGACCTGTTCGTCGAGCAGGTCACCCGGGTGCTGCGTGCCACCGGCCTGCCGGCCGACCGGTTGGTCCTCGAGATCACCGAGACCGTGGTGCTCGACGACATGACGGGCGTCGTACGGCGGCTCACGGCGTTGCGCGAGGTCGGGGTGCGCGTCGCGATCGACGACTTCGGCTCCGGCTACAACTCGCTGTCCTACCTCTCCCAGCTGCCCGTCGACATGCTCAAGGTCGACAAGTCCTTCGTCGACCACGTGTGCGAGGACGAGCACGGCGCGGCGGTCGCCGAGGGCATCATCGCGATGAGCCGGACCATGAACCTCAACACCGTCGCCGAGGGTGTCGAGCTCCCCGAGCAGGCGTCCTGGCTGCGGCGCGCCAACTGCTCCCAGGGACAGGGCTTCCTGTGGTCGCGGCCGGTCGACCTCGACACCGCGCTGCGGCTGATGCGGCTGGGCAACCACGCCGCCATGCCCTGAAGGTCGGGGGACGACTGACCCGAAAGGGTTCAGCCGGTCGGCCGAACGGACGATCTCGCAGGAAAGGGTCACCGAGGCGGGTCCTGTCCTCCTACGGTGCTACGACCGGGCTGTGGCGGCCCGGCGGACCTGGAGAGGGGGGACCATGTCGACGGACGTGCGACCCCGTTCCCGCCTGCTGCTCACGGTGGCGGGCACGGTCCTGGTCGTCGTGGTCGAGTTCCTGCTGCTCAACGCGCTCGCCCACGCCGGCGACGGACTGAGCCGTCAGCGCGAGGCCGAGGCCCACTTCGGCGGCATCGCCGCGATGCTGCCCGCCCGTCCCTCGGCCGACGACCTGGCCCTGCTGCGCGACGCCACGGCGGACCTGCACGTCGCGGGCGTGCCGACCGAGGTGGGGACGCCCGGCGCGGACCTGCTGGCGGCCGTGCGCACCTACACTGCGACCCCCGACGTCCGCTCGGTGGCCGGGCTGCGCGCCGCGGCCCGCGACCTGCACGACACCCTGGTCGCCGCCTCCGCCCGCCGTACCCTCCTCGTCTCGAGCACCCGCGCCGCCCTGCTCACGGTCGTCTCGGTGGGCTGGCTGGTCTGGTTCCGCCGGGTGGTACGGCGGCACCGGGCCCTCGAGCGCGAGCTCACCGAGCGTGACGTCGTCGACCAGGGCGAGCGCCGGCTGCTGGCGCTGGTGCAGAGCAGCGCCGACCTGATCCTGGTGCTCGAGCAGGACGGCACCCCGTCCTTCGTGAGCCCGTCCGCGAAGTGGGTGCTCGGGCGTGAGCCCGAGGACCTGCTCGGCCGCCGTGTCGACTCGTTCGTGCACCGCGACGACCTGATGGTGCTCGCGGGCCTGATCAACTCCCGCCAGCGCGGGATCAACCAGGTCCGGCTCCGGCTGCGGCACTCCGACGGGCGCCGCCGGGTCGCCGACGGTACCCTGGCCAACCTGGTCGACGACCCGGCGGTGGGCGCCTGGGTGCTCACCCTGCGCGACATGACCGAGCAGCACACGCTCCAGGAGGAGCTGGCGCACCAGGCCTTCCACGACTCCCTGACCGGGCTCGCGAACCGCCAGCTGTTCGGCGACCGCCTCGAGCACGCCCTCCAGCTGCGCGGTCGGGACCCGCGCACGGCCGTGGTCCTCTTCTGCGACCTCGACGACTTCAAGAACGTCAACGACACCCACGGGCACTCGGTGGGCGACCAGCTGCTGGTGGCCGTCGCCGAGCGGATCCGGCAGACGATCCGCCAGGGCGACACCGCGGCCCGCCTCGGCGGCGACGAGTTCGCCGTGCTGATGGAGGACTGCGACCTGCACACCGGGCAGCAGACCGCCGCCCGGCTGCTGGAGTCGTTCGCCGAGCCGCTGCTCGTCGACGGCACCATCTGGCACGTCCGGGCCAGCATCGGCGTCGCGGTGGCCGAGGTCGGCGTCACCAGCAGCGAGGAGGTGCTGCGCAACGCCGACGTGGCGATGTACTCCGCCAAGGAGGGCGGCAAGGCCAAGGTCGCCACCTACGACCCCGGGCACCACGCCGAGTCCCTGGAGCGGATGGCGCTGCGGACCGAGCTGCGCGCCGCCATCGACAACGGCGAGCTGCTGCTGCACTACCAGCCGATCGTCGACCTCGCGGCCCGCACGGTCACCGGCTTCGAGGCCCTGGTCCGCTGGCAGCACCCCGAGCGCGGCCTGGTGCCCCCCGGGCAGTTCATCCCCGTTGCCGAGGAGAGCGGCCTGGTGGTCCCGCTCGGGTCGTGGGTGCTCCGCGAGGCCTGCCGCGGCGCGACGCGGCTGCGTGCGCTCGGCCAGGCCCCGACCGTGGCCGTCAACGTCTCCGGGCAGCAGCTCGTGCGCCCCGGGTTCGTCGCCGAGGTCCAGGTGGCGCTCGCCGACGCCGGTCTGCCGCCCGGTCGCCTCGTCATCGAGGTCACCGAGAGCGTCATGCTCGACGACCTGAGCGCCGCCGTGGAGACCCTCGGCGAGCTGCGCCGCAGCGGGATCCAGGTCGCCATCGACGACTTCGGCACCGGCTACAGCTCGCTGTCCTACCTCTCCCAGCTGCCCGTCGACATCCTCAAGATCGACAAGGCGTTCGTCGACCACGTCACCGACGACGAGCACGCCGCGTCCGTCGCGCTCGCGATCCTCGACATGAGCCGCACCATGCGGGTGGTGACGGTCGCCGAGGGCGTGGAGTCCGTCGCGCAGGCGGAGTGGCTGGAGCGGATGGGCTGCCGGCGCGGCCAGGGCTACCTGTGGGCGCGGCCGCTGCCGCTGGAGAAGGCCCTCGAGCTGCTCGAGAGCGGCCTCGCGGTGCCGCGGACGGGCTCGGGCGCGATCGCCCTCTGACCGGCCCGGTGCCGCGGCAGCACGGCCGAAACGCTCAGCAAACCGGCCCTCCGGTCGATCTCGGAAGGCGAGGTCACCACCGACCCATCGAGGGGGTTCCCATGCGCCGTGACGGAGTCTCGCGCGTGCGCGCGGTCGTCACGCTCGTCGCCACGCTCGGCGTGATCCTCGGGGAGTACCTCCTGCTCACCGGCGTCTACCACCTCGGCGACGGCCTGGACCGGCAGCGCGAGGCCGAGCGGCTGGTGGCCGGGGCGCTGGTCAACCTGAACCCGGCCTCCGAGACCGACGACGCGTCCGCCGTGCACGTGGCAGTGGCCCGGCTCCTGGACTCGGGGGTCGCCCACGACGCGGGCTCCCCCGCCCGGGCCCTGGCCACCGCCGAGCGGGCCTACCAGGCCGACCCTGTCGACCCCAGCCGGATCACCGCCCTGCGGGTCGCCGACGCCGCACTGCACCGCGACCTGGTCGCCGAGACCCGTCGCCGCAACCGGTTTGCCTCGCTCGTCTACGCCACCTTGCTGGTCGTGGTCTCCCTCGGCTGGTTCGTCTGGTTCCGGGGCGTCGTACGGCGGCACCGGGCGCTCGAGCGCCGGCTCGCCGAGCGCGAGGCCGTCGACGCCAGCGAGCGCCGGATGCTGGCCCTGGTGCACAGCTCCGCCGACCTGATCGTGGTCCTCGAGACCGATGGCACCGCCTCCTTCGTCAGCCCGTCCGCCCGGCAGGTGCTGGGCCGGGAGCCGCACGAGCTGGTCGGGGAGCGCGTCGACCGGCTGCTGCACGACGACGACACCTCGGTGCTCGTCGAGATGCTCGCCTCGAACCGGTCCGGCGACCACCAGGTCCGGCTCCGCCTCGACCACGCCGACGGCCGGCTGCTGGTCGCCGACGGCACCCTGTCCAACCTGCTGCACGAGCCGTCGGTGGCGGGCTGGGTGCTGACCCTGCGCGATGTCACCGAGCAGCACGCGCTCCACGAGGAGCTGGCCCACCAGGCCTTCCACGACTCGCTGACCGGCCTCGCCAACCGCCAGCTGTTCGGCAACCGGCTCGAGCACGCGCTGCGCCGCCGGGCCGGGTCGACGCACACCGCCGTGGTCCTCTTCTGCGACCTCGACGACTTCAAGAACGTCAACGACACCTACGGCCACACCGCCGGCGACCAGCTGCTGGTCACCGTCGGCGAGCGCCTGCGCGGCGCGATCCGGGAGGGCGACACCGCCGCCCGGCTCGGCGGCGACGAGTTCGCCGTCCTCATGGAGGACGCCGACCTGGTCGGCGCGCACGAGGTCGCCCAACGCATCCAGGACACCCTCGGGCAGCCCGTCCTGGTGGACGGCACCGAGTGGGTGGTCCGCGCCAGCATCGGGATGGCCGAGGCGATCACCGGCCTCACCACCGGCGAGGAGGCGCTGCGCAACGCCGACGTCGCGATGTACGTCGCCAAGGAGCGCGGCAAGTCGCGGATCGCGACCTACGACGCCGCCCTGCACGCCGCGTCCCTGGACCGGATGGCGCTGCGCACCGAGCTGGCCGTCGCCGTCCGGGAGGGCCAGCTGGTGCTGCACTACCAGCCGACCGTCGACCTCGCGTCCGGCACCGTCAGCGGCTTCGAGGCCCTGGTGCGCTGGCAGCACCCGGAGCGAGGTCTGCTGCCGCCGCTGGAGTTCGTGCCCGTCGCCGAGCAGTCCGGCCTGATCGTGCCGCTGGGCTCCTGGGTGCTGCGCGAGGCGTGCCTCGCGGCGGCGTCCATGCAGGCGCTGGGGAGCACGCCGGCGATGTCGGTCAACGTCTCCCCGCAGCAGCTGGTCCGTGCCGGCTTCGTCGACGAGGTGAACGAGGTGCTGCAGAGCACCGGCCTACCCCCGGACCGGCTGGTGCTCGAGGTCACCGAGACGGCGCTGCTCGACGACCTGGCCGCGGCCACCGTCACCTTGACCACGCTGCGCCGGCTCGGGATCAAGATCGCGATCGACGACTTCGGCACCGGCTACAGCTCGCTGTCCTACCTGTCCTCGTTGCCGGTCGACATCCTCAAGGTGGACAAGGCGTTCATCGACAAGGTCACCACCGAGGAGCACGCCCGCTCGGTCACCCTGGCCATCCTCGACATGAGCCACACGATGCGGCTGCAGACGGTCGCGGAGGGCGTCGAGACCCCGGAGCAGGCGCAGTGGCTCACCGAGATGGAGTGCGGACGCGCGCAGGGCTACCTGTGGTCCCGGCCGGTGCCCCTCGAGGAAGCCCGCGCCATGCTCGTCACGGCAGCCGCGACGTCCGACGAGGACCCCACTCCCCTGGCGGTTTGACTCAGCCTGCGGCGACCTCGACGAGCAGCCGGTTGACCACGTGCGGGCGCTCGAGCCAGCACAGGTGGCCGCAGCTGTTCATGGTGACCAGCTCCGCGTGCGGGTGCCGCTTGAGCAGCACCTCGGCGTTGGCGTAGGGCACCACCCGGTCCGCGGTGCCGTGCACGACGGTGACCGGGACGTCCAGGTCGCCCGCGGGCAGACCGTCGGCCAGGAACGCCGCACAGGCGTCGTACTGCGCCTGCCACGCCTCGGGCGACGTCGGCCGCTCCAGCCGAGCCGCGAGCCAGCCCTCGAACAGGTCGGGGTAGGCCTCGGCCCAGCCGGGGGCGAACGACAGCGGCATGGTGGCGCGCGCGAACTCCGCGGCCGGTAGGGATGCGTGCTCGCGCCAGGCGACCGCGGTTTCCTCGGGGATGCCGACCGAGTCCGGACCTCCACTCGTCGTCGCGACCAGCACCAGCGCGCTGACCAGGTCGGGACGGCGCTGGGCGAGCGTCTGTGCGACGAAGCCACCCATGGATGCGCCGACCACCACGGCCGGTCCCCCGCCGAGGTCGTCGATCACCGCAGCGGCGTCGTCGGCGAGCAGGTCGATCGTGTAGGGACCGGGGGTGGTCTCGCTACGGCCGGTGCCGCGGTTGTCCAGCACCACCGCACGGGCCACCTGGGCGACGGCCGTGGCCTGGTGCCGCCACGCCCAGCCTGCGTAGCCGAGCCCCTGCACGAGCAGCACCGGTCGCCCGGTGCCCTGCTCGCTCACGTGCAGCCGCGCCCCGTCGGGGGCGGTCACCTGGTGCTCACGCATCTGAGGTGTCCTCCTGGGTCAGCACCGGCCGCAGTGCGTCGAGCACGGCCGGGTCCTCGATCGTCGAGGGCACCGCGGCGTCGTGGCCGTCGGCGATCTCGCGCATGGTCTTGCGGAGGATCTTGCCCGACCGGGTCTTGGGCAGCGCGGGCACCACGTCGACCCGCCGGAGCGCGGCGACCGCGCCGATCTCCTCGCGCACCAGCGCGACCAGGTCCGCGGCGACCTCCGCGGGGTCCGTCTCCACGCCGGCCTTGAGGACGACGAAGCCGCGCGGGACCTGGCCCTTGAGCGGGTCGGCGACCCCGACGACGGCGCACTCGGCGACCGCCGGGTGGGTCGCCAGCACGGCCTCCATCGAGCCCGTCGACAGCCGGTGGCCGGCGACGTTGATGACGTCGTCGGTGCGTCCCATCACGAACAGGTAGCCGTCCTCGTCGAGGTAGCCCCCGTCGCCCGAGAGGTAGTAGCCCTCGTACGCGGACAGGTAGGAGGCCACGAACCGCTCGTCGTCGCCCCACAGCGTCGGCAGGGTGCCGGGCGGCAGCGGCAGGCGCACGCAGATCGCGCCCTCCTGCCCCGCCGGGACAGGTGCACCGTGCTCGTCGAGCACCTGCACGTCGTAGCCAGGCACCGGCACGCTCGGCGACCCGGCCTTGATCGGCATCGGCTCGAGGCCGCGCAGGTTGGCCGCGATCGGCCAGCCGGTCTCGGTCTGCCACCAGTTGTCGACCACCGGCACGCCGAGGACCTCGCCGGCCCAGCGGTAGGTCTCCGGGTCGAGCCGCTCCCCCGCCAGGAACAGGGTCCGGAACGCGCTCAGGTCACGCCCCTGGAGCAGGGTGCCGTGCGGGTCCTCCTTCTTGATCGCCCGGATCGCCGTCGGCGCCGTGAACAGCGCATGGACGCCGTACTCCTCCACGACGCGCCAGAACGCGCCCGCGTCGGGGGTGCCGACCGGCTTGCCCTCGTAGAGCACGGTGGTGGCCCCGGCGATCAGCGGCGCGTAGACGATGTAGGAGTGGCCGACCACCCAGCCGACGTCGCTGGCGGCCCAGAACACCTCACCGGCGTGCACGTCGTAGACGTTGGGCAGCGACCAGGCCATCGCGACCGCGTGCCCGCCGTTGTCGCGGACGATCCCCTTCGGCTTCCCGGTCGTGCCGGAGGTGTAGAGCACGTAGAGCGGGTCGGTGGCGGCCACCTCGACGCACTCTGCCGGGGCGGTGCGTCCGGCCTTCATGACCAGGTCCCAGTCGTAGTCGCGGTCCTCGACCATCGCCGCCTCGGACTCGGGCCGCTGCTTGACCACGACGGCTGCGGGACGGTGCTCGGTGAGCTCGAGCGCCCTGTCCAGCAAGGGCTTGTAGTCCACGACCCTGGTCGGCTCGATCCCGCACGACGCCGACACGACCACGACCGGTCGTGCGTCGTCGATGCGGGCCGCGAGCTCGGCGGCCGCGAAGCCGCCGAACACGACCGAGTGCACGGCGCCGATCCGCGCACAGGCAAGCATCGCGACGACCGCCTCGGGCACCATCGGCATGTAGATCACGACCCGGTCGCCCGGCGTGACGCCGAAACCGCGCAGCGCGCCAGCGAACGTCGCCACCAGCTCCAGGAGCTCGGCATAGCTGTAGCGCTTCTTGGCCCCGGTGACGGCGCTGTCGTAGACCAGCGCCGTCCGGTCGCCGTGGCCGCGGATCACGTGCCGGTCGAGGGCGTTGAAGCACGTGTTGAGGGTGGCGTCGGGGAACCAGCGGTAGAACGGCGGCCGGTCCGCGTCGAGCACCCGCGTCGGCTTCCGGATCCAGTCGACGAGCCGGGCCTGCTCGCCCCAGAAGCCTTCCGGGTCCTCGATGCTGCGGCGGTGCGCCTCGCGGTAGCCGGCCATCAGTCGAGCCCGTTGGCCGCCGTCTTGGCGGGCCGGCCCGTCGTCTTGATCCACGCGCGGAAGAACGCGTCGAGGTCCTGGCCGCTGACCTGCTCGGCGAGCCGCTCGAACTGGTAGGACGCGGACGGCTTCCCGGCACGGGTCTTCACCCACTGCTGGAGCAGGGTGGCGAACTTCGCCTTGCCGATCTTGTGCCGCAGCGCCTGCAGGGTCATCGCTCCGCGGGCGTAGACCGGGTAGGCGAACAGGTGGTGCGGTCCGGGGTTGGAGATGGTGAGGTCCCAGAACGAGTCGCCCCGGGGCCAGGTCGCGTAGTAGTTCTTCAGCGTCGACTCGGCGCTGGGACCGCCGTGAGCCTCGGCGTAGGCCCACTCGACGTAGGTCGCGAAGCCCTCGTTGAGCCAGATGTTGCGCCACTTGGCGACGCTGACGTCGTCGCCGAACCACTGGTGGGCGAGCTCGTGCACCTCGACGCCGACCTGCTGGCGGGCCGAGCCCCACCAGGAGTACACCGGCCGCGACGCGCACTCGAGGGCGAAGCCGGTGTCGATCGCGGTGACGACACCGCCGGTGACGCCGTAGGGGTAGTGGCCGTACTGCGACGCCTCCCAGGCGACGATCGCCGAGGACTTGCGCAGTGCAGTCAGCGCGCTGTCCTGGACGTTGCGGGGCAGCTGCCGCGAGACGGCGTTGAGGTAGGGGATGCCGTGCGAGGTGCCGCGCTCGAGGCGGTAGGGGCCGGCGACCACGAACGCCTGGTAGGGCGCGATGTGCTGCGGGATCGCCCAGTGCCAGGTGCTCAGCCCGTCGTGCAGGCGGCGCTGCTCGACCTGCCGTCCGTTGGAGATCACCTGCTTGCCCTGCGGCACGGTCATGGTCACGTCGTAGGCGGCCCGGTCGCTCGGGTGGTCGTTGACGGCAAACCACCAGGGTCCGATGTGGGGCTCGTTGATGGCGAGCATCTCGGTGCCGTCGTCGAAGAACGGCTTCTCGCCGCCGTACTTGATGGCCGCGGGGCGCCCGCGGTAGTGCACGGTGACCGTGAAGGCGGCGCCGTCGGCGATCGGCGTGCGCGGGGTGACCACGAGCTCGTGGGAGCCGTGCGTGAAGGACGCCGCGACACCGTTGACCGTGACCGCGGTGGGGGTGAGCACCAGGTCCAGGTTGAACCGGCTCAGCGCCTGGGTGGCCGTGGCCTCGACCCGGGTGGACCCGGTCAGCGTCTTGGTGGCGAACCGGTAGCGGTCGTTGATGACGTAGCGCGCCACGTCGTAGCCCCCGTTGCCGTCCTGGGGGAAGTAGGAGTCGCCGACCCCGGCCGCGCCCGGCGACGGGGTCACGTCGGCGCCGGAGGCGGCGGGCAGCGCACCGGGGACGGCTCCGGCCACCAGCGCGAGGGACGCGACGGCGGCGAGGCGGGCGAGGGACGTGCGAGGCATGGCGGCACCTAGGGGTCGGGCTCGGGTCGGGCTGGGTCGTGGTCGTCCTGCTCGGGGGCGCAGGGTAAAGAGTCTAGAGCCGGAAAAACCCGTTGCGTCCACGCTGCCGGCGCCGTCATCCTGGGTCGGCGCGACCGGTGTGGTCGCCCGAGTGAGAGGAGGAGCCGAGATGTCCATCTCTGTCCTCGGCCTGCCCGCAGACCGTTCTCTCCCTCACTCCTGGAGCACACCCACCCATGGTTTCGCCCCTCCCGTCCGGCGACGGACGCACTGACACCGGGATCGACTCCCGCTTCGTCCTCGACTTCACCTCCTACGACGACCCCGACGACGGCCAGCGCTGGTCGACGTGGTCGAGCGTCGAGCCGCTGTGCCGCGGTCCGGAGCCCCGCCCTGCCTGGGTGGTGACCTCCCAGGCCGCCCTCGACACCGAGCTCGGCGTCCTCAAGACGGGCAAGGAGGCCGACGTGTTCCTGCTTGAGCGCGCGGTCCCCGACGACCCTTGCCAGTCGGTCGTGATGGCCGCCAAGCGCTACCGCGGCGAGGACCACCGCTCGTTCCACCGCAGCTCCTCCTACACCGAGGGCCGGCGCACCCGGAACTCCCGTGACGCCCGCGCGATGGCCAAGAAGTCCGCGCACGGTCGCGCGGTGGCCGCCGGCCAGTGGGCCTGGGCCGAGTGGGAGGCGCTCACCCGGTTCTGGTCGGCCGGCATCCCGGTCCCCTACCCTGTCCAGATCGACGGCACCGAGATCCTGATGGAGCTCGTCACCGTCGACGGCCAGGCAGCCCCGCGGCTCGCGAACACCCGGCCCTCGCCCACGCTGCTGGCCTCGTGGTTCGAGCAACTGCGTGACGCGATGGCCGAGCTGGCGCGGCTCGGGGTCGCACACGGTGACCTCTCGCCCTACAACGTGCTCGCCGCCGGGGACCGGGTGGTGATCATCGACCTCCCCCAGGCCGTCGACGTGGTCGCCAACCCGCAGGGCATGGACTTCCTGATGCGCGACTGCCGCAACATCTGCACGTGGTTCTCCGCGCGCGGGCTGGAGGTGGACGAGCACGACCTGTTCGCGGAGCTGCTCGCGTCGGCCTTGTGAGGCGGGCCGGGTCGCTAGTCTCGCCGTTGTGAGGACGGTCGAGATCGAGTCGCTGCCGGAGTTCGACGCACGGGTCGCCGCCGGGGCCACGTCGATGTCCGGCTGGCGGGTGCAGGACGTCGACCTGCGGGGGCGCTCCGACGTGCTGCGCCGGCTCGACCCCAGGGGTGCGCTCTTCCTCGGTGGCACGTTCGCCGCCGGCGACGAGGACGGGCTGCGCGACCGCGGTGCGCTGGTCTTCCCGACGCTGCCGGACCTGCCCTTCGACCCCTACCGGGCGGGGCTCTACTCCCCCGGTGAGCTCTATAACGGTCTGCAGGCGTCGTACGACGAGACGGCGGACGCCCGGGTCTACGCCTGGTCGCGGTCGCGGGACGGCGACCTCGTCCGCACCCTGGCCACGACCCTGCACGACCACGCGGTCGACGACGCGCTCGCCGAGCTGGTGCGCGGCCGGCGCTGCGTGGGCGTGATGGGCGGCCACGACCTGGCCCGGGACTCGACGGGCTACCGCGACGCCGCCGTGCTCGGGCACGCGCTGGCAGGGGCCGGGCTGACCGTGGCGACCGGCGGCGGGCCGGGCGCGATGGAGGCCGCCAACCTGGGCGCCTACCTGTCGCCCTACGACCTCGGCGTGATCGACGAGGCACTGGCGGTGCTCGCCGCGGCGCCGTCGTTCCGGCCGTCGGTGGACGCGTGGGCGAGGACGGCGTTCGAGGTGCGCAAGCGCTGGCCGTCGGAGGCGGTCTCCCTCGGGGTACCGACCTGGTTCTACGGCCACGAGCCGCCCAACGCGTTCCCCTCGCACGTCGCGAAGTACTTCGCCAACGCGATCCGCGAGGACGTGCTGCTGCACTGCAGCAACGCCGGCACGGTGTTCCTGCCCGGTCGCGGCGGCACCGTGCAGGAGGTGTTCCAGGACGCCTGCGAGAACTACTACGCCGACCCGGCCGGGTCCGCGCCGATGGTGCTGGTCGGCCGCAGCTTCTGGACCACCGACCTGCCGGCCTGGCCGCTGCTCTCCGCCCTCGCCGCGGGCCGCCCGATGAGCGTGCACCTGGTCGACTCCCCCGACGACGTGCTCCCGGTCGTGGCGCCGTGACCGAGCCGATCCGGGTGATCCGCGCCGCCGACCTGCTCGCCGCCGACCCGACGCCGGGGATGGCGCGCGAGCGCGCGTTCGAGGTGCCCGGCCTGTGGTCCGGCCGCGTCGTCACCGCGCCGGGCGCCGTCTCGGGGTGGCACCACCACGACAGCAACGAGTCGAGCCTCTACGTCGTCAGCGGCGTGCTCCGGCTGGAGGTGGAGGGCCTCGACGGCTACCTCGACGCCGGCCCCGGCGACTTCGTGCACGTGCCGTCGTTCACCGTGCACCGCGAGAGCAACCCGACCGACGAACCGTCGGTCGCCGTGATCGCGCGCGCCGGTCGCGGCATCCCCACGGTCAACGTGGAGCCGCCCACCGACCGGTGAGGCGTCAGGCCTGGGCCCGGTCCTCGTCGGTGGCCGCGAGCTGGCCGCAGGCTCCGTCGATCTCGCTGCCGCGGGTGTCGCGGACCGTGGTCGGCACGCCCTTGGCCTCCAGGCGACGGACGAACTCGCGCTCGTCCTCGCGGCGCGACGCGGTCCACTTCGAGCCGGGCGTCGGGTTGAGCGGGATCAGGTTCACGTGCACCCAGCCCCAGTCGCCGTACGACGTCAGGACGTCGCCGAGCAGGTCGGCGCGCCAGGCCTGGTCGTTGATGTCGCGCATCATGGCGTACTCGATCGAGACGCGGCGCTTGGTGGTGCGGGCGTAGTTCCAGGCGGCCTCGACGGCCTCGTGCACGGACCAGCGCGTGTTGATCGGCACCAGCTCGTTGCGCAGCTCGTCGTCGGGCGCGTGCAGGGAGAGCGCCAGCGTGACCGGGATGCCCTCCTCCGCGAGCTGGTTGATCCGCGGGACCAGGCCGACCGTCGAGACGGTGATGCCGCGCGCCGACATGCCCAGGCCGTCGGGGGCCGGGTCGGTGAGCCGTCGTACGGCGCCGATGACGGCCTTGTAGTTGGCCATCGGCTCGCCCATGCCCATGAACACCACGTTGTTGACACGGCCCGGGCCGCCGGGCACCTCGTCGCGGGCCAGCGACCGGGCGCCGGCGACGACCTGCTCCACGATCTCCGCCGTCGACATGTTGCGCTCGAGACCGCCCTGGCCGGTCGCGCAGAACGGGCACGCCATGCCACAGCCTGCCTGGCTGGACACGCACATCGTGACCCGGTCGGGGTAGCGCATCAGCACCGACTCGACGAGCGCGCCGTCGAACAGCCTCCACAGCGTCTTGCGGGTGGTGCCCTTGTCGGCCTCGAGGGTGCGCAGCGGCGTCATCAGGGTGGGCAGCAGCTTCTCGACCAGCTGGTCCCGCTGCTCGGCCGGCAGGTCGGTCATCTGCGCGGGGTCGTCGACCAGTCGCGAGAAGTAGTGCGTCGACAGCTGCTTGGCCCGGAACCCGGGCAGCCCCGCCTCCGCGACCAGCGTCTTGCGCTCGTCGGCGGAGAGGTCGGCGAGGTGCCGCGGCGGCTTCTTGCGGCCGCGCGGCTCGTCGAACACCAGGGGCAGGGACTTCACAGGCTCAGACATCGCCAACCAGTGTCCCACCCGAGCCTGCCCGGCCACGAATCGAGCGGGTGCGAGACTGGACTCATGACTGGCACGCTCGTCTTCGACGGTGACTGCGCGTTCTGCTCCAGCAGCGCCCGGTTCGCCCAGCGACGCGTCCGCGGACGTGGCGACCTGCTGCCGTGGCAGCGCGCCGACCTCGCCGCGCTCGGGCTCACCCCCGAGCAGTGCACCGAGGCGATCCAGTGGGCCGGCGACGACCGGCCGATGTCCGGGGCCGCGGCGATCGCGGCCTACCTGCGCACGGCGGGGGCCTTCTGGCGGGTCCTCGGCGCCGTGCTCGGGTCGCGGGCCGGCCTGGTGCTGGCCGACCCGGTCTATACCTGGGTGTCGCGGAACCGCTACCGGCTGCCCGGCGGCTCCCCCGCGTGCCGGCTCGACGGCTGAGCGTTCCGTCCATATGGGCGCCAACGGTCGCGGATCCAGCGAAACCGCGACCGTTCCCGTCCATATGGACGCGGGGCGCCGACGGGCTAGAAGGTCGAGGACCCCGAGAGCAGCACGAACAGCAGCAGCGCCCCCACGACTGCCGAGAGCAGGGCGCCGAGGAGCACGCCGATCGCGAGCCACCGGGTGCGTCGCGGCACGACGAGCACCATGGCAAGCCCGGTGACCACGAGCCCAAGGACGACGCCGGGAGCCAGCTCGGCGGTCACGTACATCAGCAGCAGCGGCACGACCAGGCACAGCAGCAGCCCGAGCGGGAAGCCGACGATGCCGTGCAGCAGCGGGTGCCGCTGCGGCGGTGCTGAGGAGGTCGGGGCGTCGAGGGTGCTCACGACGGTGCAGCCTGGCACAGCGGACCGCCCGCCGCGGCCGAATCGCGCAGGTCAGAGGTCGACGACGAGCACGTCCGGCATTGCCAGCGCCGCCCACCGGTCCAGGTCCGGCGGCGCCCCGGTGAGCTCGGACACGAGCACCGTCCAGGCGGTGCCGTGCCCGCAGAGCACCAGCTCGGGCGCCGGGTCGACGTCCAGCAGGCGCCGTACGGCAGGAAGGAGGCGGTCCCGCAGCGCGGTGACGGGCTCCCAACCAGGGAGCGCGGACTGATTGGGCTCGGCGAGCGCCTGACGCACGGTGTCCGGGAAGTCGTCGCACCAGGTGGTCGTGTCGCGGACGTGCTCGCGCAGGCCGTCGACGACGGTGACCGGCGTTTCGGCAACGAGCAGCGCCGTGTCGTGCGCCTTGGGCTCCGGCGAGGAGTACCACGGCGCACCCGCGGGCAGCCGGTCGCGCAGCGCCTCGACCGCATCCAGCCCGGCCGGGTCCAGCCCCCACGTGTGGGCGGGCCGCGACCGGTCGACGAGCGGACGCCCGTGCCGCACCAGGTGCAGCCGGCGCATCAGAAGACCAGGTAGTGGAGGATCAGCCAGACCGGCGCGGCGGTCGCGAGCAGGGAGTCCAGGCGGTCCATCAGGCCACCGTGGCCGGGCACGATCTGGGACATGTCCTTGATGCCGAGGTCGCGCTTGATCACCGACTCGCACAGGTCGCCCAGGGTGGCCATCACGACCGCGACCAGGCCGACGAGCACGCCCACCCACCAGCGGCCGTCGAGCAGGTAGGCCACGGTCAGCCAGCCTGCGAGGACGCTGGAGACCGTCGAGCCGGCGAAGCCCTCCCAGGACTTCTTCGGGGAGATGACCGGGGCCATCGGGTGCTTGCCGGCCAGCACGCCGACGGCGTAGCCACCGATGTCGGAGGCGATCGTGACCAGGATGAAGGTGACGATCGCGAGGTCGCCGCGGTCCTCGGCGAGCAGCAGTGCGACGAAGCCGCCGAGGAACGGCACGTAGACGATCGTGAAGACCGCCGCCGTCGCGTCCATGACGTAGCCGGCGACACCGCCGCGCAGCCGCCACAGCATCGCGCCCAGCGCGGTCACCGCGGTCGCGGTGACCAGGGACGGCGCACCGAAGAGGTACGCCGCCAGCACCATGATCACGCCGCCGACCCAGATCGGCTCGCGGACGAGCCGGATGTTGCCGGTCCCGAACGCCTGCCCGAGCTCCCAGACCGCGACCACGACCGCAGCCACCACGATCAGCATGAACGCCGGCTTCCAGAAGACCAGCGAGGTGATGATCGCGGCGCCCAGCACCACGCCCGAGGCGATGGCCGCGGGCAGGTTGCGTCCCGCACGGCTCACGCGCACGGGCGGGGCTGGGGCCACCGGCCCGGGAGACGGCGGGGTGTCGGGGGTGCTCATGGCAGCGCTCATCGAGGTCAGACCTCGAGCAGCTCGGCTTCCTTGTGCTTGAGCATGTCGTCGATCGCGTCGGTGTGCTTCTTGGTCAGCGCGTCGAGCCGCTTCTCGGCACCGGTGACGTCGTCCTTGCCGACCTCGCCGTCCTTCTCGAGCTTGTCGAGGGCCTGCTTGGCGTTGCGACGGATGTTGCGCACGGAGATGCGCCCGTCCTCGGCCTTCGCCTTGGCCATCTTGATGTAGTCCTTGCGACGCTCCTCGGTGAGCTCGGGCAGCGTCACGCGGATCGTCTTGCCGTCGTCGGTGGGGTTCACCCCGAGGTCGGAGTCGCGGATGGCCTTCTCGATCGCCCCGAGCGAGCTCTGGTCGAAGGGCGCGATGATGATGACGCGCGCCTCGGGAGCGGTGAAGGTGGCCAGCTGCTGCAGCGGCGTCGGCGAGCCGTAGTAGTCCGCGGTCAGCTTGTGGAACATGGAGGGGTTCGCGCGGCCGGTCCGGATCGAGGCGAAGTCCTCACGGGTGACCTCGACCGCCTTGTCCATCTTCTGGTCGGCCTCGTTGAGGGTTGCGTTGATCACTGCGGTCTCTCCTGGTCTGCGGTGGGGGCGTACGGCGTCGGGTGGACGTGCGGACGGGCGCTCAGGCGTCCCGCGACAGCGTCGTGCCGATCTTCTCACCCGAGACGGCACGCGCGATGTTGCCCTCCTCGGAGAGGCTGAACACGATCATGTCCATCGCGTTGTCACGGCACAGGCTGACCGACGTGGCGTCGGCGACCTTGAGGCCGCGGGTGAGGAACTCGTCGTAGGTGAGGCTGTCGAACTTCACCGCGTCGGGGTTCTTCTTCGGGTCGGAGTCGTAGACGCCGTCGACACCCTGCTTGCCCATCAAGATGACCTGGCAGCGGGTCTCGAGCGCACGCTGCGCCGCGACGGTGTCGGTGGAGAAGAACGGCATCCCGGCGCCGGCACCGAAGATCACGACGCGGCCCTTCTCGAGGTGCCGGACCGCGCGCCGCGGGATGTAGGGCTCGGCGACCTGGCCCATCGTGATCGCGGTCTGCACGCGCGTCTCGACGCCCTGCTTCTCGAGCAGGTCCTGCAGGGCGAGGCAGTTCATGACCGTGCCGAGCATGCCCATGTAGTCCGCACGGGCCCGCTCCATGCCGCGCTGCTGGAGCTCCGCACCGCGGAAGAAGTTGCCGCCGCCGACCACGATGGCCACCTGCGTGCCGCTGCGGACGACGTCGGCGATCTCCTTGGCGATGGCGTTGATGACGTCGAGGTCGAGGCCGACCTTGCCGCCGCCGAACACCTCACCGGAGAGCTTGAGCAGGACACGCTTGTAGGCCGCCACGTGGGACCCCTTCATGAGCTGGAGGACATGCGAAGAGGCCGGTGCGCTGATGGTTTCGTGGACATCTGGCACCGGCCTCCTCGTCGTACGGTCTGGGTCGAACCCTACCCTCAGGCGCCGACCTCGAAGCGGGCGAAGCGCACCAGGGTGGTGCCCGACGCGTCGAGCACCGCCTTGACGGTCTTCTTGGACTCGGTGACCGAGTCCTGCTCCAGGAGGACGATCTCCTTGAAGAAGCCGCCGAGACGGCCCTCGACGATCTTCGCGACCGCGGCCTCCGGCTTGCCCTCCTCGAGGGTCTTCTTCTCGAGCACGTCGCGCTCGGCGGCGACGACGTCCGCGGGGACCTCGTCGCGGGTGAGGTACTGGGCCTTCATGGCCGCGACCTGCATGGCGGCGGCGCGGGCGGCAGCCTCGTCGCCGGCGTACTCGACCAGGACACCCACGGCCGGCGGGAGGTCCGCGGCGCGACGGTGCATGTAGACGGCGGTGGAGCCCTCGAACACGGCGACGCGGCCGAGCTCGATCTTCTCGCCGATCTTGACGGCCAAGCCCTCGACGACCTCACCGACGGTGGAGTCGCCCAGCGGGACGGCCTTGAGGGCCTCGGCGTCGGCAGCCTTGGCGCCGTCAGCGGCCTCGGCGACCTGCTGCGCCACGGCGACGAACTCGTCGCTCTTGGCGACGAAGTCGGTCTCGCAGTTGAGCTCGATCAGGGCGGAGCCGGCGGTGGCCACCAGGCCGGCCGCGGCGGTGCGCTCGGCGCCACGCTTGGCGGCCTTCGCGGTGCCCTTGACCCGCAGGATCTCGACGGCCTTGTCGAAGTCGCCGTCGGCCTCCTCGAGCGCCTTCTTGCTGTCCATCATGCCCGCGCTGGTGAGGTCGCGGAGCCGCTTGACGTCGGCGGCGGAGATGTTCGCCATGACTAGTGCTCACCTCGTTGTTGAGTGTGGGACCGGTCCGGGATGCCGGGCCGGAAGTGCTGTGCTGCAGGAGCGGGAGGGCTGCCGGACGCGCCGGGCTGCCCGGGTGGTGGGGGTACGGCGTCCGCGGACGGACCGCCGGACGCCGTACCCCCGACCGGGAGGCTCAGGCCTCGGTGGTCTCAGCCGGCGTCTCGGCGGGAGCCTCGGTGGCCTCCGCCGGACCCTCGGTGGCCTCGGACGCGGCACCGGTCGCCTCGGCGGCGGGCGCCTCGGACTTCTCGTCGCCACCGGTCGCCTCGACGGCGGCCTTCTCGGCGTCGCCGGTGAGCAGCTCGCGCTCCCACTCGGCCAGCGGCTCCTCGGAACCGATCTCGGCAGCGGTCTGACCGCCCTTGGCGCCGGAGCGGGCGATGAGGCCCTCGGCGACGGCGTCAGCGATGACGCGGGTCAGCAGGCTGACGGCGCGGATGGCGTCGTCGTTGCCGGGGATCGGGAAGTCGACCTCGTCGGGGTCGCAGTTGGTGTCCAGGATGCCGATGATCGGGATCCGGAGCTTGCGCGCCTCCTCGACGGCGAGGTGCTCCTTCTTGGTGTCCACGATCCACACGGCCGACGGCGTGCGGGTCATCTCGCGGATACCGCCGAGGGTCTTGTCGAGCTTGTCGCGCTCCCGCTTCATCTGCAGGAGCTCCTTCTTCGTGCGACCCGAGCCCGCGACGTTGTCGAAGTCGACCTCGTCGAGCTCCTTGAGGCGGTTGATCCGCTGGTGCACGGTCTGGAAGTTGGTGAGCATGCCGCCCAGCCAGCGCTGGTTGACGTAGGGCATCCCGACGCGGGTCGCCTGCTCGGCGATCGCCTCCTGGGCCTGCTTCTTGGTGCCCACGAACATGATGGTGCCGCCCTTGGAGACGGTGTCCTTGATGAACGCGAAGCTGCGGTCGATGTAGGCCAGCGACTGCTGCAGGTCGATGATGTAGATGCCGTTGCGCTCGGTCATGATGAAGCGCTTCATCTTCGGGTTCCAGCGGCGGGTCTGGTGCCCGAAGTGGACGCCGCTCTCGAGGAGCTGGCGCATGGTGACGACGGCCATGGCTGTCGAACCTCTTCTTCTCGTGACCACGCGCGGGCGCGCGGTCGTCCTCAGTTTGTCGCAGGCGACGGGTGCCACCTGCCCTGGCGCCCGGCGCGTCCGGACCCCTCCGGCGTGACCGGAGGAGACTGAGGGACGGCGCCCGCGGTGGACCGGGAAGTCCGTTGCGGTGTCGAGCGCGCGAAGTCAACCCGCACAGACGGGTTGCGCCAGTGAGTCTAGAACAGCGGCGTCCGGTTCCCCTAATCCCGACCGCCCGGCCAGAACCCGTCCACAGCCCTGCCGCGGCTCCCGTCGTCCACAGCAGGAGCAGCCCGACCACCACCGCGCCCCCGCCCGGACGACGCTGGCCCGATGACCCGCTCACCCGACTCCCCCGCAGCTCTCCGCGTCCTGGCTGTCGTCGCACTCGTCGGAGCCGTGGCCGTCCCCTGCTCCCCCGCCGCAGCCGTCGCACCCGCCTCACCCGCCACGCCGACTCGGGGTGTCTGGCCGCTGCAGCCGCGCCCCGAGGTGGTGCGCCGCTTCGAGGCTCCCGGCTCCGCCTGGGGCGCGGGGCACCGCGGGGTGGACCTGCGCGGCAGCGTCGGGCAGACCGTCCACGCAGCGGAGGCCGGACGCGTGGCGTTCGCCGGGAGGGTCGCCGGGGTGGGTGTGGTCGCGGTCGCGCACCTGGACGGCACCCGGACCAGCTATCAGCCGGTGGCCCGGTCGGTCGCGGTGGGCGACGAGGTGGCGGCGGGCGACGTGCTCGGCACCCTCGCCCTGGCCGGGTCGCACTGCTTCCCCGCCGCCTGCCTGCACTGGGGGCTGCTCGACGGGGTCGCCGCGGACGGGCGCTACCTCGACCCGCTCCGCCTGGTCGGCGGCGGGCCGGTGCGCCTGCTGCCGCTGACCGGGCCGCTCGGGGCGATGGCCGACAGCGGTCGGACGCCGGTCGGGACGCCCCGCGACCTCACCAGGCTCGCCGCGCCGCCCGCGCCTGCCCTGCGACTTCGCGGCCCCGCTGGCTGCGCACCGGCCCGCGCGGTCTGCGCCACTCCCCCCGGCCCCGACCTCGCACGTGCGCGGTCGTGACACGGTTCCGCCGCACATTTGCGCGCTCGCGGCTCACGTGCGCGGTTGTGACACGGTTCCACGCGAGATCCGTGTCCCCGCGGCTCACGTGCGCGATTGTGGCGGCGGCTGCCCGGCTCAGGCGCGCGGGTGGGCCTGCCGGTAGGCCGCGCGCAGCCGGTCGTTGGTGACGTGAGTGTAGATCTGCGTGGTCGCGAGGGAGGCGTGGCCCAGCAGCTCCTGGACCGTGCGCAGGTCGGCGCCGCCCTCGAGCAGGTGCGTGGCCGTGGTGTGCCGCAGCCCGTGCGGGCCGAGGTCCGGAGCACCGGGGACGTCGGCGATCCGGGCGTGCACGAGGGTACGGACGGCGCGCTGGTCGAGGCGACCCCCGCGGGCGCCGAGGAAGAGCGCGGGACCCGAGCGTTCGTGCGCCACCTCGGGGCGGCCGCGCATCAGCCACTCGTCGAGCGCCCGCTCCGCCGGAGCACCGAACGGGACGGCACGCTCCTTGCGCCCCTTGCCGAAGACCCGCACCACGCGACGCTCGCGGTCGACGTCGTCGATGTCGAGGCCGACCAGCTCGCCGACCCGGATGCCGGTCGCGTAGAGCATCTCCAGGACGGCCGCGTCCCGCAGCCCCAGGGCCGACCCGTCGTCGGCGCGCTGCGCCGCGGCCTCGAGCACCGACCGGACCTCGTCCTGCCGCAGCGCCGGCGGCAGGGTCTTGCGCGGCTTCGGTGACCCCAGGAGCGCTCCCGGGTCCGTGGTTGTCCGCTCGGTGCGCAGCAGCCAGGCGGTGAACACCCGGACCGCAGTCGCCCGGCGCGCCAGCGTGGTCCGCGCCCGGCCCCGGCTCTGCTGCGCCGCCAGCCAGCTGCGCAACGCCCGGATGTCGAGGGTGCCCGGCTCCGTGTGCCCGAGCCGCGCGGCGTGCTCGAGCATCCCGGACACGTCGCCGAGGTAGGCGCGCACTGTGTGCGGGGTCAGGTCGCGCTCCGCGACCAGATGCCGCTCGTAGTCGGCCAGCGCCACCGCGAACGCCTCCGGCAGCACCTCGGGCTCGGCTGCGTCGGCGAGCTCGGGGCTGGTCACGTGCCGAGGCTACGCCGCGTCGGACCGGCTCAGGCGGACCCGGCCCGCACGACGCGCCAGCCGACGCCGTTGGACTCGACGAAACCTCCGCGCTGGAGGCGGCGGAGGGCGTCGGTCACCTCGACGGCGGAGATGCCGCTGGTGCGGGCGATCGACGGGACGGGGGCGGCGTCGACGACGGGTACGGCGTCCAGGATCTGCTTGTCGCGCGATGTCAGCCGGTCGCGTGCGGTCGGGGTGGCACGCCGCGGCGACACCATCGCCTCACCGGCCGGGGCGACGAGCTCGAGCACGTCGGAGGCACGCGTCACCAGGGTGCCCTCGCCGGAGCGGAGCAGCTCGTGCACGCCCTCCGACGGAGCGCTGGTCACCGCGCCGGGAACCCCCATCACCGGGCGCGACAGCCGACCGGCCCAGGTCGAGGTGCTCAGCGCGCCACTGCGGATCGCGGCCTCGACCACGACCGTGCCCTGCGCCAGGGCGGCGATCACCCGGTTGCGGGCCAGGAACCGGGGCCGCGTGGGCGAGCAGCCCGGCGGCAGCTCGGAGACGATCAGACCGGTCTCGACGACGTATTTCAGCAGGTCGCGGTGCTGGGCCGGGTAGACCCGGTCCACGCCGCACGCGAGCACGGCCACCGTGGTCCCGCGGGCGCCGAGCGCACCCCGGTGCGCGGCGGCGTCGATGCCGATGGCCGCGCCCGAGACGACGCAGTAGCCGGCCTGGACGAGCTCGGCCGCCATCCCTGACGCAACGCCGACGCCGTAGGTGGTCGAGGTGCGGGAACCGACGATCGCGACCGCTCGCGCCGTGGCCTCGTCGAGCCGCAGCTCCCCACGCACCCACAGCCCGATCGGCACCCCGCCGACGTCGCCGTTGGGGTCGGCCAGCGCGAGCGCGTCCAGGGCAGGCGGCCACTCGTCGTCGGACGGCGTGACGAAGCGGATCCCGCGCGCGGCTGCGTCACGCAGCTCGCGGTCGGGGTCGAGGTCGAACATCCGGGCGGCGGCGTCGGAGTAGACGCCCTGCACCCGCCGCTGCTCCTCCAGCAGCCGGAGGACCGCCTCGGCCCCGAGCTCGGTGACCAGCGAGGTGACCCGGGCGTAGCCGGGCTCGGCGAGCCGGGTCAGCGCCACCCGTGCCGTGCGGTCGCTCACGAGGCCAGCTCCGGCCGGTCGAGCACCCAGGCCGGCAGCGGCTCCCCGGTGCGCAGCCCGAGCGCCGCCTCGGTCTCGCGGGCAGTGGGCCGGTCGACCCCGCCCAGGTCGGCGACCGTCCAGGCCAGCCGGTGCACCCGGGTGCCACCTCGGCGGGTGAGAGCGCCGTCGAGGACGCGGGCGTCGACGAGCCGCTGCCCCTCGTCGGTCAGGGGCCACCGCTCGCGCAGCACCGGGCCGGGCACGTCGGCGTTGACCCGCCACGGGGTGCCCTCGTAGCGCACGGCCTGCCGGTCGCGGGCCCGCGCCACCCGGGCCCGGACCACCGCGGTCGGCTCCGGGCGCGCGGTCGGGTCGAGCAGCTCGTAGGGGCGGACCGGCTCCACGTTGCGGACGATGTCGATGCGGTCCACGATTGGCCCGCTCAGCTTGCGCCGGTAGTCGCGGCGGCGCACCTCCGTGCAGGTGCACCGGTGGTCACGGTCCGCTGGGTGGTAGTCGCCGCAGGGGCACGGGTTGCACGCCAGCACCACCATCGTGTGCGCCGGGAAGGTGGCCACCTCCTCGCCGCGGGCGATGGTGATCTCGCCGCTCTCCAGCGGCTGGCGCAGGGCCTCGATGATGTCGGCCCCGAAGAACGGGAACTCGTCGAGGAAGAGGGCACCCCGGTGGGCGCGGCTCACCTCACCGGGTCGGACGCGGCCGGTGCCGCCACCGAGCACGCTCGCCCGGGTCGCCGAGTGGTGCGGTGCCCGGAAGGGCGGCCGGAACGGCAGCCCGGCATCCGGGGCGAGCACGCTGCCGGCCAGCGAGCCGATCGCGGCCAGCTCGAGGGCCTCCTCCACCGTCAGGTCGGGCAGCAGGCCTGGCAGCCGCTCGGCCAAGGTCGTCTTGCCGGCCCCTTTCGGCCCGGAGAGGAGCAGGTGGTGGGCGCCGGCAGCGGCCACCTCGAGGGCGAACCGCGGGTCGCCCATCCCGTGGACATCGGCCAGGTCCAGGTCGGCGAGCCGCTGCTCGCCGCGCCAGGTGAGCACCGGCCCGCTCCCGGTGAGCGCCACGGGCGGGGCGTCGGGAATCTCGTTGCCGGACAGGCAGGCGACCACCTGGGCCAGCGACCGGAGCCCGAGCACGGTCAGGCCCGGCACCAGCATCGCCTCGGCGGCCTGCGGCTCGGGCACCACGACCGCCCGGGCTCCCCGCGCGGCGGCCGCCATCGCCATCGGCAGCACGCCCGGCACGCTGCGCAGCCTGCCGTCGAGGGTGAGCTCCCCGATCAGGACGACTCCCTCGAGCGCGTCGGCGGGGACCACCGGCGGCTTGCGCGGGTCGGCGCCGGCCACCAGGACCGCGACCGCGATCGCCAGGTCGAAGTGGGAGCCCCGCTTGGGCAGGTCGGCCGGCGAGAGCAGCACGGTCACCCGTCGGGTGGTCGGCCAGTCGAACCGGCTGTTGAGGATCGCGGCCCGGCACCGGTCGCGCGCCTCGGTGATCGACGCGTCGGGCCGGCCGACGAGGGCGGTCTTCACCACCCCGGGCGCGACGTCCACCTGGACGTCGACCAGGTGCCCGGTGGCTCCCTCGAGCGTGATGGTGCGGGCGGTGGCGACGCTCATCCGACACCTCGCACGTGGTCGATCTCCGGGCGCCGGCCGACCGGCATCAGCACCCCGACCAGGTCGATCCGGACGTCGTCGGGCCGCACGTCGTGGCAGGCCATCCAGCGCGCGGCGAGCCGCCGGAGCCGGGCCGCCTTGCGCTCGTCGACGGCCTCGAGCGGGCTGCCGTAGCGCACCGACGTACGGGTCTTCACCTCGCAGACCACCAGGGTGCGGCCCTCGCGCAGCACCAGGTCGATCTCGCCCGCGTCGCAGCGCCAGTTGCGGTCCAGCACCACCATCCCGCGCGCGGTCAGGTGGCGGGCGGCCTCGGCCTCACCCAGGGCGCCCAGCGTGACGCGGTGGCGGGCCAGCGGGTCCCTGCCCTGGTCCCTGCTCTGGTTGCTGTGTGGTTCGTCCTTGCCGGTTGCGGCAGCGGTCATCGTGCACCTCCTGCCGAGGACACTCGCGCAGGTCACCCCCGGCCGGGAGTGCGAGACCGTCGGCCTGTGGACGGCGGTGCGACACGGCGGGGTGTGGACGAAAACTGGTCTCGACGGGCTCGACCAGCGGGACGTCAGACCTTCGGGGGCTCGATCTCCGCGGGGCTGAGCTCCTCGACGTTGACGTCCTTGAAGGTCAGTACCTTGACGTTCTTGGCGAACCGCGCCGGGCGGTACATGTCCCACACCCACGCGTCGGTCATCGAGACCTCGAAGAACACGTCCCCGGCCTCGGTGCGCGCCTTCACGTCCACCTGGTTGCACAGGTAGAAGCGACGGTCGGTCTCCACGACGTACTTGAAGATCCCGACCACGTCGCGGTACTCGCGGTAGAGGTGGAGCTCCATCTCGGTCTCGTACTTCTCGAGATCCTCGGCGCTCATCTCGCATCCTCCCTGTCCTGGTACCGGTCGTGGTCCGCGCGCACGGAGAGGCTCCCCGCGCCGCCATTGTCCCCGACGCCCGAGCGCTGGCCCGGCAGGGACGCGCGGAGGTCGGCCACCGCCACGCCGTGCAGGTCCGCCACCCGCCGTACGTTGACGAAGCGCTGGCGGTGCACCGGGCTCGGCCCGTGCTCCTCGAGCGCGGCCGTGTGCGTGGCGGTGATGTAGCCCTTGTGCGTCTCGAAGTCGTAGACCGGGTAGTCGTCGTGAAGGTCGCGCATGATCCGGTCCCGGGTCACCTTGGCCAGCACCGACGCGGCGGCGATGCAGGCGGCGACCCGGTCGCCCTTCCAGACCGCGAGCCCAGGCACCTCGAACCCGTCGACGGGGAACCCGTCGGTGAGCACGTAGTCGGGACGCACGTCGAGCAGCGCGACGGCCCGGCGCAGCGCCTCCAGGTTGGCCACGTGCATGCCGAGCCGGTCGCACTCCTCGGGAGGTACGACGACCACGGACCAGGCCACCGCGCGGTCCACGACCTCGTCGTAGCAGCGCTCGCGGGCGCGGGCCGTGAGCAGCTTGGAGTCGGCGAGCCCGGGCACCTGGCCACGGCGCCCCTCGGGCAGGATCGCCGCGCCCGCGACGAGCGGACCGGCGCAGGCCCCACGACCGGCCTCGTCGACGCCGGCGATCCGCTCCATGCCGGCACGCCGCAGTGCCCGCTCGTAGCCGTAGAGACCCGCGTCGCGGCGCACGGTCAGGCCTTTGGGGAGCGCACTCATGACGTCTCCATTGTGACCACGACGGGACCGGGCAAGGCAGCCCGGGTCAGTGGACGGTGTCGAACGTGGCGGGCCGGTGCAGCAGCTTCGCGTGCCCGGCGGGCCAGACCACGGCGAAGACCTTGCCGACCACCGCGGAGACGGGCACCTGCCCCCCACCGGGGTCGCCGAGGTGGACGCGCGAGTCGGCGGAGTTGGAGCGGTTGTCGCCCTGCACCCACAGGTAGCCGGGCTCGACCCTCACGTCGAAGTCGATCAGCGAGGGCTGCTCGCCCTTCGCCAGGTAGGAACGCTCGTTGAGCGGGACCCCGTTGACGGTGATCCGGCCCTGCGCGTCGCAGCACTTGACCTCGTCGCCGCCGACGCCGATCACGCGCTTCACCAGGTGCCCGCCGGTCGGGTAGAGCCCGAACAGCTCGAGGAACGTCGCGACCGGGTTCGCGGGGCCACCGGTCTCGGCAGCGTCGAGCCAGCCACCGGGGTCGGCGAAGACGACGATGTCGCCACGCCGGGGCGACCCGGAGCCCCAGTAGGACACCTTCTGCACCAGGATCCGGTCGTTCTTGACCAGCGTGTCGTTCATCGACGCCGACGGGATGTAGAAGGCCTGCATGAAGAAGGCCTTGATCACCACGGCGAGCACCAGCGCCACGACCAGGAGCACGGTCAGCTCCTGCCACAGCGGCACCGGCTTGCGGCGGTTCCCGGACACATGCGACCGCGGCCCGCTCGAACCGGTGCCGGGCGGTGACACCGGCGGGTCGATCGGGCCGCGGTCAGCAGCGTCAGGTGCGTGAGTCACCCGGCGAGCCTAAGGCCAGGAAGGCGATCAGCGGGTCGGGATCGACTCGCGCTTCTCCTTGATCTTGGCCTTCTTGCCGCGCAGGTTGCGCAGGTAGTAGAGCTTCGCGCGACGCACGTCACCGCGGGTGACGACCTCGATGGTGTCGATGATCGGGGTGTGCAGCGGGAAAGTGCGCTCCACGCCGACGCCGAAGGAGATCTTGCGGACCGTGAAGGTGCGGCCGATGCCCGAGCCCTGGATACGGATGCAGACGCCCTGGAACAGCTGGACGCGGGAGCGGTTGCCCTCGACGACCTTGACGTTGACCTTGAGGGTGTCGCCGGCGCGGAAGTCCGGGATGTCGTCGCGCTTGGCGGCAGCGGCGAGCGTGTCGATGACGTTCGTCATGTGGGTCTCCTCGTCGGGCGCCACAGGTCACCCACGGAATCGTGATGTTCGGGTTGCTCCGTCGTGCGCACGTCGTGCGGGGCTCCCCCTGTGGCAGGTGGACCGCCGGCTCACGTCTCCCGGAACCGGGGACGTGCAGCCGCGACGTGACGGATGCAGTGGACAAGTCTGCCACAGCCGCCGCGGCCGCGAGAAATCAGCCGCCGGCGGTACGGCGCTTGGTGAGCCGGACCACGCCGGGGCGGACCTCGCCGCGGGAGCGGTAGCCGGCCTTCTTGTAGATCCGCTGGTTGCGGGCGCTGCCGGCGCCGGTGAACAGCTCGAAGCCGGCCGCCTCGGCCGGCGCCGCCTCCTCGATCCGGGCCAGCAGCATCCGGCCCAGGCCACGGCCCTGGAGGTCCGGGGCGACCATCAGCCGGCCGACGTCCCAGGTGCTGCCGTGGAGCCGGGCCTTGACCGCGCCGACGAGACGGCCCGCGCTGTGCGCCACGAGCACCGTGCCCTCGGCGGTCCAGGCGCGCACGTCGTCGTAGGTCTCGGTGAGCGCGTCGATCTCGATGCCGGGGTTGGCGAAGCTCTCCTGCACCCAGCAGGCGCGCTGCAGGGTGAGCAGCTCACCGGCGTCGCCGGGGCGGACTGCGCGCAGCTCGACGTCGGCAAGGGCCGAGGACGGGTGCAGCAGGTCGGGGCGCCGCGCGGCGGTGCGGGCGACGGCCTGCTCGTGGCGCCAGGCGGCGATCCTGCCGTGGTCCCCGGACAGCAGCACCGGGGGGACGTCCAGGCCGCGCCACGAGGCGGGCTTGGTGAAGACGGGGTACTCCAGCAGGCCGGCCTCGCCGTGCGACTCCTCGGCCAGCGACTCCGGGTTGCCCATGAAGCCGGGCAGCAGCCGGACCACGGCCTCGGTGATCGCCAGGGTGGCGACCTCGCCGCCGTTGAGCACGTAGTCGCCGATCGAGACCTCCCGCACCTCCAGAGGCTCGCTGCGGCCGCGGTAGTGCTCCATCACCCGGTTGTCGATGCCCTCGTAGCGCCCGCACGCGAACACCAGGTGCTCGCGGGTCGCCAGCTCGGCGGCCAGCTTCTGGGAGAGCGGCTCGCCCGACGGCGTGGGTACGACGATCGTGGACGCCGCCCCGGTGACCGTGTCGAGCGCCTCGCCCCACGGCTCGGGCTTCATCACCATGCCGGCGCCGCCGCCGTAGGGCGTGTCGTCGACGGTGTGGTGCCGGTCGTGGGCCCACTGGCGCAGGTCGTGGACGTGCACCTCGAGCAGTCCGGCGTCCTGGGCCTTGCCGGGCAGGGAGAGCGAGAGCGGCGCCAGGTAGTCGGGGAAGATCGAGACGACGTCGATGCGCATCGGGTCAGTCCTCGTCGGGGAGCTCGGTGAGCAGCCCGGGCTGGTCGCGCACCTCGACGCGGCCTGCGGCCAGGTCGACGACGGGCACCAGGGCCTCGACGAACGGCACCAGCACCTCGCGACCGTCGGTCGCCTTGACGACCAGGAGGTCCTGCGCGGCACCGTGCACGACCTCGGCCAGCTCGCCGACCTCGACGCCGTCAGTGGTGACCACGCGGAGCCCGACGAGCTGGTGGTCGTAGAACTCCTCGGGGTCCGCGGGCGTCTCGCCGTCGGCGATGGTGGCGAGCAGCAGCAGCCCGCGGGCGGTCTCGGCCGCCGTACGGTCGGGGATCTCGGCGAACGTGATCAGCAGCCGGGACTGGTGCCAGCGGGTGGTGCGCACGGTGAGCCGGGCCGGGCGGCCGGGGCCGTGCGGCACCCCGCCGCGCGGGGTCTCGGTCTCGAGGACGGTGCCGATCTCGAAGCGGCGGTCGGGCTCGTCGGTGCGCGGCTCGACCGACACCTCGCCGCGGATGCCGTGCGCCTTGCCGATCCGGCCGACGACGACCTTCGTCTCGCTCACGCGTTCCCTTCCTTCGGGCCGCCCGCGACTGCGGGCGGACAGCACAGGAGCGGGGAGACCGACCGGCCTCCCCGCTCCTGCACGTGGTCCTGCTGGCCGCTCAGCGGCGCCGGTCGACGTCGACGAAGTCGATCCGCGCGCCGGCCCGCCCGGCCAGCGCACCGACGACGGTGCGCAGCGCGGTGGCGGTGCGGCCGTTGCGGCCGATGACCTTGCCCAGGTCCTCGGGGTGCACCCGCACCTCGAGGATCGAGCCGCGACGCAGCTGCTTGTCGCGCACGCTCACGTCGTCCGGGTGCCGGACGATGCCGCGGACGAGGTGCTCGAGGGCCTCAGCGAGCATGGCGCTCAGGCCTCGCTCGGCTCGTCGGTCTTCTCGGCCGTGTCCTCGGCGGGAGCCTCGGCCGGAGCCTCGGTCTTCTCCTCAGCCTTGTCCTCGGCCGGCTTCTCCTCGGCCTTCTTGGACTTCTTGGTGACAGCCTCGGCCTTGGGCTCGGAGGCGGCCTCCTTGAGGGCCTCGTTGAAGATCTCGGCCTTGTCGCGCTTCGGCTCCTTGACCTTCAGGGTGCCCTCGGTGCCCGGGAGACCCTTGAACTTCTGCCAGTCACCGGTGATCTTGAGGATCGCGGCGACGGCCTCGCTCGGCTGCGCGCCGACGCCCAGCCAGTACTGCGCCCGCTCGGAGTTGACCTCGATCAGCGAGGGCTCCTCCTTGGGGTGGTACTTGCCGACCTGCTCGATGACCTTGCCGTCGCGCTTCTTGCGGGAGTCGACGACAACGACGCGGTAGTGCGGCGCACGAATCTTGCCCATGCGCTTGAGGCGAATCTTGACGGCCACGAGTGTGGTGTCTCCTTGACGTGTGTGGTGGGTGAGCGACGCGGGACCACGTGGGGACATGACCGCGGTGCTCGATGGGCGCTGCACGCTCGGATGAGAGGGTCCGCGCGCGCAGGACTCAGCCGCACATTCTGCCACGGGTGCGCGGTGCCCCGGAAATCGGTGCCGGATCAGGCCACGACGGCGCCGCGCAGCACCACCCGGTGCGGCTCGCGCAGGACGGTGAGGTCCGCGAGCGGGTCGCGGTCGTAGACCACGAAGTCGGCGGTGGTGCCCTCGCGCAGGTTGTCGTCGAGCCCGAGCCAGGTCCGTGCCCGCCACGACGCGGCGCCGAGGGCGTCCTCGGCGGAGAGCCCGTAGGCACGCAGCTCGATGACCTCGTCGGCGATCAGCCCGTGCGGCAGCACTCCCCCGGCGTCGGTGCCGGCGTAGATCGCCACCCCGGCGTCGTACGCCGCCCCGATGGTGTCGCGCCGGGACTCGTAGAGCGCGGTCATGTGGTCGGCGTACGCCGGGAACCGGCCGCGCCCCGCCTCGGCGTAGTTCGGGAAGTTGCCGAGCTGCTTGACGGTCGGGACCAGGGCGACGCCGTTCGCGACCATGGTGTCGATCAGGTCCTGGGAGAGTCCGGTGCCGTGCTCGATGCAGTCGATGCCCGCACCGATCAGGTCGGGCAGGGCGTCCTCGCCGAAAACGTGGGCGGTCACCCGGGCGCCGCGCTCGTGGGCCGCGCGCATCGCGCCGTCGAGCGCCTCGCGGGTCCACGACGGCGTCAGGTCACCGGCGTCGCGCTCGATCCAGTCGCCGACCAGCTTCACCCAGCCGTCGCCCCGCTCGGCCTCGCGGGCGACGTAGGACGCCAGGTCCTCGGGCTCGATCTCGTGGGCGTAGTTGCGGATGTAGCGCTTGGTGCGGGCGATGTGGCGGCCGGCCCGGATCAGCCGGGGCAGGTCGTCACGGTCGTGGATCCAGGAGGTGTCGGCCGCGGAGCCGCAGTCGCGCAGCAGCAGGGCTCCCCCGTCGCGGTCGGCGATCGCCTGCTTCTCCGAGACGTCGTCGCCGACCGCACCGTCCGCGTCGAGGCCGATGTGGCAGTGCGCATCGACCAGCCCGGGCACGATCCAGCCCTCGGCGACCAGCTCCGCACCGGCCTGCTTCTCGTAGGTCACGTGGCCGTCGACGACGTAGAGGTCCCGGGTCTCCCCGTCGGGGAGCACCGGTCCGCGGAACAGCTGAGAACGCGTCATGGCTTGACGCTATCGCTAGCCTCCGTGGCTATGACCTCGGACACCACCCGCAACATCCGGCCCGACCGTGAGGCCCGGCGCAGAACCTTCGAGTCCGGTGCGGCGACCTACGACGAGGTGCGGCCGGCCTGGGGCGAGGAGCCCGTCGACTGGATGCTCGACCGACCGGCCGGCGTCCTGGAGGTGCTCGACCTCGGCGCCGGCACCGGCCTCGGCACCCGTACCGTCGCGACGCTCGGGCACCGCGTCACGGCGCTCGACCCCTCCGCGGACATGCTCGCTGCGCTCACCGCGTCGCTGGCGGAGCTGCCGTCCTCGGCCGGGCCGGTCATCACCCGCCGGGCGAGCGCCGAGGTCCTCGACGACGCGGACGGCTCGCTCGACGCGGTCACCGCGTTCTCGTCGTGGCACTGGTTCGACGGGGAGCGCACGCACCCCGAGTGCGCACGCGTGCTGCGGCCCGGCGGCGTGCTGGCGGTGGCCTGGCACTCCTGGTCCGACCAGGTCGACTGGCTGCGCGAGCTCGGTGAGATCACCGGGACCTCCGAGATGATCTGGGACCCGGAGCGCGCACTGGCGGACCGGCTGCCGGCGGTCGGCGGCTTCGGCCCCGTCGAGAACGCCCAGTTCGGCCAGGTCTCGCACCTGACCCCCGACGACCTGGTGCGCCTGGTGTCGACCTGGTCCCCGGTCGCCGTACGCGAGGACCGAGAAGCCGTGCTCGACGCCGTGCACGAGCTCGGCACCCGCGAGGCCGGCCCCGGCACCACGGTGACGTTCGAGTACGTCGCCGACTGCTACCGCTACCGCCGCCTGGCCTGAGCGGGTACGGCGGCTACTTCAGGAACTTGGAGAGGTCGCTGGGCAGCTCGAGCGAGGACGGGTCGAACTCCTCGCCGGCACCCGTGGGCAGGCCGAACGGGTTGGCCGCGGGTGAGGACGGCTTGGCCGACTCGCCCCGGGCCTCGGCAGCACGCTTCGCGGGGTTGCCGGAGACGCGCTTGGCCTTGCCCTTCTTGGGTGCCTGCTTCGCCTTGCCGCGCTTGCCGCCGCCCAGGCCCGGCATCCCCGGCATGCCCGGCATCCCGGGGATCCCGCCGCCCATGCCGCCACGGGCCATCGACTGCATCATCTTGCGGGCCTCGAAGAACCGGTCCACGAGCTGGTTGACGTCGGAGACCTGGCGGCCCGAGCCCTTCGCGATGCGGGCCCGGCGGGAGCCGTCGATCATCTTCGGGTTGGCGCGCTCGGCCGGCGTCATCGACTGGATGATCGCCTGGATCCGGTCGATCTCGCGCTCGTCGAAGTTCTCGAGCTGGTCACGGAACTGCCCCATCCCGGGCAGCATCCCCATGATCTTCGACAGCGAGCCGAGCTTGCGGATCTGCTGCATCTGCTCGAGGAAGTCGTCGAGGGTGAACTCACCGCCCTGCCCGGAGAGCTTCGCGGCGGCCTTCGCGGCCTGCTCGGCGTCGAAGGACTTCTCGGCCTGCTCGATCAGGGTGAGCATGTCGCCCATGTCGAGGATGCGCGAGGCCATCCGGTCGGGGTGGAAGACGTCGAAGTCCTCGAGCTTCTCGCCCGCCGACGCGAACATGACCGGCTTGCCGGTGACCGAGCGGATCGACAGCGCGGCGCCACCGCGGGCGTCGCCGTCGAGCTTGGTCAGCACGACGCCGTCGTAGCCGACGCCGTCGAGGAAGGCCTGCGCCGTGTTGACCGCGTCCTGGCCGATCATCGCGTCGACGACGAAGAGCACCTCGTCGGGGTTCACCGCATCGCGGATGTCGGCCGCCTGCTGCATCATCTCGGCGTCCACGCCGAGACGGCCGGCGGTGTCGACGATGACCACGTCGTGCAGGGTGCGGGTCGCCTCCGCGACACCGGCCCGGGCGACCGCGACCGGGTCGCCGACGCCGTTGCCGGGCTCGGGAGCGAACACCGTGACGCCGGCGCGCTCACCGTTGACCTGGAGCTGGTTGACCGCGTTGGGGCGCTGGAGGTCGGCCGCGACCAGCATCGGGCTGTTGCCCTGACCCTTGAGCCACAGCGCGAGCTTCGCGGCCAGGGTCGTCTTGCCGGCGCCCTGGAGGCCGGCGAGCATGATCACGGTCGGCGGGTTCTTGGCGAACCGGAGCCGGCGGGTCTCGCCGCCGAGGATCTTGACGAGCTCCTCGTCGACGATCTTGATGACCTGCTGGGCCGGGTTCAGCGCACCGCTGACCTCGGCGCTGCGGGCCCGCTCCTTGACCGCGCCGACGAACTCCTTGACCACCGGCAGCGCGACGTCGGCCTCGAGCAGCGCCACCCTGATCTCCCGGGCGGTCGCGTCGATGTCGGCCTCCGAGAGCCGTCCCTTGCCGCGCAGGTTCTTGAAGGTGTCGGCGAGACGGTCAGAGAGAGTCGCAAACAATGGGGGTCAGTCCTCGGGTCCAGGCGTACAGGCGGCGGTCAGTGCTCAAGGGTAGCCGCGCCGCCGAGCGCCCGTCGTACCGCGTGGGCCGCTTCGGCGGAGCGCGCGTCCGCGAGCGCCCCGGCACCGGGCTCCTGCACGTAGAACACGTCGACCGCCTGGGGACCGAGCGTGGTCACGTGCGCCGAGCGCAGCGAGAGGTCCATCTCGGCGAGCGCGCGGCAGACCAGGTAGACCACCCCCGGCCGGTCGTCGACGCGCACCTCGAGCACCGTCGACCGGCGCGACGCCTCGTGGCGGACCTGGACGGTCGGCTCGAGCGCGCCCTCCCGTGCCGGGGCGAGCCGGGCGGCGGGGTCGATGCTGCCCGCGACGACCGCCTCGAGACGCTGCCGCAGGATCGCCTCGGACAGGTGCGTGTCGGCCACCTCCCAGACGGAGACGCCGTACTCCCCCTGCGCCCAGGCGCGGGCGGCGCGCACGGAGAGCCGCTGGACCGCGAGACCGCCGGCGGCGGCCGCCATCAGCCCGACCCGGTCCCCCGACACCACGGTCACGGTGCTGCCGTGCGGTCCCTCGTCGACGTGCAGGTCGACCCGCAACGGGTCCTCCCGTACGGCGTCCGGGATCGTCACCTCGGTGTCCGGGTCGTCCTCGGCGGTGACCGGCGGCGCCACACCCAGCAGGTGCCGTCGGGTGCGCCGGGCCAGGTCGCCGACGAGCCCGGCACGCCAGGACGACCACGCCTTGGCGGACGTGGCCCGGGCGTCGGCCTCGGTGAGCACCTCGAGCAGGTCCAGGGTCTCCACGTCGCCGACCCGTCCGGCGACGAGGTCGACGGTCGCCGGGTCCTCGAGGTCGCGGGTGGTGGCCACCTCGGCGAGCAGCAGGTGCAGCCGCACCAGGTTGCCGACCAGGGTGCTCTCCCGGTCGCCGAAGCCCATCCGGCGGGCCACCTCCTCGGCGACCGGGGCGCCGGCGACCGAGTGGTCGACCAGGCCACCCTTGCCGATGTCGTGCAGCAGCGCGGCGACCATCAGCACGTCGGGGCGGGCCACCCGGCGGATCAGCCGGGACGCCTCGATGCAGGTCTCGACCAGGTGCCGGTCCACGGTGAAGCGGTGCACCACCGAGGCGTGCGGCAGCAGCCGGACGCGCTCCCACTCGGGCAGCAGGCGTTCTAGGGCGCCGGTCTCGTCGAGGGTCTCCCAGACCGGCAGCATCCCCGGTCCGGCGGCCAGCAGCCGGGTCAGCAGGTTGCGGGTCTCGCCGTCCCACGGCTCCTCGAGCGGGGCGCCGTCGCGGGCCAGCCGGGCCGCGGTCGCCGGGGCCAGCACCAGGTCGCGCTCGGCGGCCTCGGCCGCGGCCCGGAGCAGCAGCTGCGGGTCGCCGGCCACGGCGGCACCACGGTCGAGCACGATCTCGCCCGACGCGATGGCCACGCCGGGTGCCACCGGGACCAGCTGCGGAGTGCGCCGCTGCACGCCGGTGGGCCGGGCCAGCACCGCGTCCACGCGCCGCCAGGTGAGCCGGGACAGGTGGGTGATCCGGCGGCCGAGCTCGCGCACGTGCCGCTGCACCTCGGCGCCGTCCCGCAGCCCCAGGGGCTCGGCCAGGTCGGGCCACACCTCGGGCGCGACCCGGTCGGTCGCCCGGCCGGCCACCTCGTGGAGCGCGTCGCGGACGTCGAGCAGCGCGAGCCGGCTGCGCTCGAGCTCGGCGTGCGGCACGTCGACCAGCCAGGTGGCGACGAGCGCGTTGAGGACGGTGGCGTCGCGGATCCCGCCGAGCGACTCCTTGAGGTCGGGGACGGCCGAGTGCGCCAGCTCCCCGAGGCGCTCGCCGCGCGCGGCCACCAGCGCACGCAGCTCCGGCAGCTGGTCGCGGGCCTCCCGGCGCCACCGCGACAGCACCTCGCCGCGCAGCAGCAGCGTCAGGTTGGGGTCGCCCGCCAGGTGCCGCGCGTCGAGCATGCCGAGCGCCACCCGCGGGTCGGCCGCGGCCGCCTCGGTGACCTCGGGCAGCGCCCGGACCGCGTGGTCGAGCGGTGGCCCGGCGTCCCACAGCGGGTACCAGACCTGCTCGGCCACCCGGCGCACGTCCACGTCGGCGGCGTGCACGAGCACCACGTCGAGGTCGCTGTGCGGGGCCAGCTCGCGCCGCCCGTAGCCGCCGACGGCGACCAGCGCGAAGCCGGTCTCGTCCTCGATGCCGAGGTCGCGCAGGGTGGACGCGAGCGCGTCGACGCACACGGCGTCGGCGCGGTCGCTGCGGGCGTGGCGCTCGGCTGCTGTCATCGGGGGCGGCCGGTCAGACCGCGGCCTCGTTCTCGTCGCCGGTCCGGATCCGGATCGCCGAGTCGACCGGGACCACCCAGACCTTGCCGTCACCGATCCGGCCGGTCCGCGCGCTGGAGACCAGCGCCTCGACGACGGCCTCCACCTCGGCGTCCTCGAGCAGGATCTCGACGCGGATCTTCGGCACCAGCGCGACGTCGTACTCCGCGCCCCGGTAGACCTCGGTGTGCCCCTTCTGGCGGCCGTAGCCGCTGACCTCACTGACGGTCATGCCGGTCACGCCGGCCATCTCGAGGGCGGAGCGGATCTCTTCCCACTTGTGCGGCTTGACGACCGCGGTCACGAGCTTCATGTGCTCAGCCTCTCTCATCGGTGCGGGTCGCCCCGGCGAGCACGCCGCTCGACGGGGCCAGGTGCGTGCGCGCGCCCGCGGACGCGTGCAGGTCGTAGGCGGTCTCTGCGTGGATGACCAGGTCCACACCGGAGACCTCGTGCTCCTCGTCGACACGGAAGCCCAGCGTCTTCTCGAGTACGGCGACCAGGGCTGCCGTGACCAGGAACGAGAAGGCCATCACGGCGAGGCAGCCGACCGCCTGGCGGCCGAGCTGGTCGAGCCCGCCGCCGTACAGCAGCCCGTCCACGCCGCTCGCGGCGGAACGGGTGCCGAGCAGGCCGATGCCCAGGGTGCCCACGAGGCCGCCGACCATGTGCACGCCGACGACGTCGAGGGAGTCGTCGTAGCCCCAGCGGTACTTCAGGCCGACGGCGACGGCGCAGACGGCACCGGCGAGGGCGCCCAGCGCGATCGCACCCAGCGGGGAGACCGCGCCGCAGGCGGGCGTGATCGCGACCAGGCCGGCGACCATCCCGGACGCCGCGCCCAGCGAGGTGGCGTGCCCGTCGCGGACCCGCTCCACCGCCAGCCAGGCCAGCGTCCCGGTGGCCCCGGCGAGCAGGGTGGTGGTGAAGACCTCGGCAGCGGCGACGTCGGCGTGCAGCGCCGAGCCGGCGTTGAAGCCGAACCAGCCGAACCAGAGCAGGCCGGCGCCGATCATCACCAGGGTCAGGTTGTGGGGGCGCATCGGGTCGCGGCCGAAGCCGACCCGGCGGCCGAGCACCAGCGCCGCGGCGAGCCCGGCGGCACCGGAGTTCACCTCGACGGCGGTGCCGCCGGCGAAGTCGACCAGGTGCAGGGAGTTGAGCAGCCAGCCGCCCCTGTGACCACCCGGGGCACCGGCGGACAGGTCGAAGACCCAGTGCGCGACGGGGGCGTACACGAGCAGCAGCCACAGCGCCACGAACACCAGCCAGGTGCCGAAGCGTGCGCGGTCCGCGATCGCGCCGGAGATCAGCGCCACCGTGATGACCGCGAAGAGGCCCTGGAAGACAGCGAAGGCGACCGTCGGGACACCGTTGCTGACCGCCCCGGTCACGCCGTGCAGGCCGAGGAACTGGGTCGGGTCACCGACCAGGCCGCCGCCGACGTCGTCGCCGAAGGCGAGCGAGTAGCCGACCACGGACCAGAGCACGACGACCAGGGCGAGCGCCCCGAACGTCATCATCATCATGTTCAGCACGCTCTTGGCCCGCACCATGCCGCCGTAGAAGAAGGCGAGCCCGGGTGCCATCAGCAGCACCAGGGCCGCCGAGGTGAGCAGCCAGGCGGTGTCGCCCGCGTTCACGGCTGCTGGTGCGGACAGGGACGAGATGAGCATCGGGGCCATCGGAAGGTGCCTCGCAGGTCCGGCCGCCCGGCTGGTCCGGGGGTCGCCGCTCCAGCCTCGGCCGGGCAGGTTTCACGTCCGGGAGCACGATGTTTCCCGCGGGTAACGTCTGTGCCCCGGATGTTACGGCCGTGTGAACGGCACGCGGCCTCGGGCCGGGACGCGCCCTGTGGCGCGTCCCGGCCCTCGCCCGGTGCAGGTCGGGCGTCCCCTCAGAGCGCCGCCTCGTCCCGATCGCCGGTGCGGACGCGCACCACCGAGTCGACGGGGAGCACCCAGACCTTCCCGTCGCCGATCCGGCCGGTCTGCGCGGTCTTGACGACGATCCCGACCACGTCCTCGACGTCGGCCTCGTCGACCACGATCTCGATCCGGACCTTGGGCACCAGCGCGATGTCGTACTCCGCGCCCCGGTAGACCTCGGTGTGGCCCTTCTGGCGTCCGTAGCCGCTGACCTCGCTGACCGTCATGCCGGTCACGCCGAAGGTCTCCAGCGCCTCACGGACCTCTTCCCACTTGTGCGGCTTGATCACCGCGGTGACGAGCTTCATGCGTTGACTCCCCTCGCTCCGTCACGGTCCCGGTCCGCCTGGGCGGGAGCCCCGGCGATCGTGCTGGTCAGGGCCCGGCCGCCGCCACCGGCGGTCGCGAAGTCGTAGGCCGACTCGGCGTGCTCCACGCCGTCGATGCCCTCGACCTCGGCCTCCTTGTCGAGCCGGAAGCCGATGGTCTTCTGGATCGCCAGGCCGATGACGTAGGTCAGCACGAACGAGTAGGTCAGCACCGCGAGGGCGCCCACGGCCTGTCGCCAGAGCTGGTCGACGCCACCGCCGTAGAAGAGGCCGTCGACACCGGCGGTGGTCGAGGCGGAGGCGAAGAAGCCGACCGCGATCGTGCCCCACAGGCCGCCGACCAGGTGCACCCCGACCACGTCGAGCGAGTCGTCGAAGCCGAGCTTGAACTTCAGGCCCACCGCCAGGGCGCAGAGCACACCGGCGAGGGCGCCGACCGCGATGGCGCCGAGCGGAGTCACCGACGAGCAGGACGGGGTGATGGCCACCAGGCCCGCGACGACGCCCGACGCGGCACCCAGCGAGGTCGCGTGACCGTCGCGGATCCGCTCCACGAGCAGCCAGCCGAGTGCCGCTGCACCCGTGGCGACCATGGTGGTCACCCAGACCTCGGCCGCCTGGCCGTTGGCCGAGAGCGCCGAGCCGGCGTTGAAGCCGAACCAGCCGAACCACAGCAGTCCGGCCCCGATCATCACCAGCGGCAGGTTGTGCGGCCGCATCGGGTCACGCTTCCAGCCGACCCGCTTGCCGAGCACCAGGGCGAGCGCCAGGCCCGCGGCGCCGGCGTTGATGTGCACCGCCGTACCACCTGCGAAGTCGATCGCCAGCAGCTTGTTGGCGATCCAGCCACCGGTCTTGGACTGGGCGCCGTCGAACGCGAACACCCAGTGGGCGACCGGGAAGTAGACGATGGTGGCCCAGATGCCCGAGAAGACCATCCACGGGCCGAACCGGGTCCGATCGGCGATCGCACCGGAGATCAGCGCGACCGTGATGATCGCGAAGACCGCCTGGAACGCGACGAACGCGAGCGCGGGGATCGTGAACACCAGGTGGGTCGCGGCGAACCCCTTGTCGATGCCCTCGGTGCCGAGGAGCTTGGAGAGCCCGAAGAACTCGAAGGGGCTGCCCGTCAGGCCGCCGCCGACGTCGTTGCCGAACGCCATCGAGTAGCCGTAGAGAACCCACAGGACGGAGATCAGGGCCAGCGCCCCGAAGCTCATCATCATCATGTTGAGGACGCTCTTGGCCCTCACCATGCCGCCGTAGAAGAGCGCCAGGCCTGGGGTCATCAGCAGCACCAACGCCGCGGAGGCCAACACCCAAGCGGTATCGCCAGTATCCATGTACCTCAACCTCAATTGTGTCTGAGTGTCTGAGCGAGGGATGGCCACTGGCGCAACCGCGCTGTCCGCCTCACCACCCCGGGTGAGCACTAGAGAACGGGGTCGGTGTTTCCACGTGCGACGTGACGCGTTTCGCGACTGTGACGGTTCGCGAGGCTGTGTTAACGCAATGTGAACACGTTCGGCGGCGGATCCGGGCACGGGCGACACGTTCCGGACCGGAAAGCCCCACCTGGCCCGCTGTTACGGACCGCTGCGTATCGTGAACGCATGAATCCCCCCTCCCCCGACGATCCACCCGTACGGCGGGGCCGCGGCCGTCCACGTGACCCGGCCACCGACTCGCGCATCACCGAGGCGGCCGCCGACCTGCTGCTGGTGCGCGGCTTCGACAAGATGACCGTCGACGACGTCGCCGCGAAGGCCGGCGTCGGCAAGGCGACCGTCTACCGCCGCTGGCCCTCCAAGGACGACCTCGCGGTCGCCGCCATGGCCACGCTGTTCGCCTCTGAGCTCCCCGAGCCCAACACCGGCTCCATCGAGAACGACCTGCGCGCGTCCTACCGCACCGTGCTCACCTTCGTGAACTCGCCGCAGGGAGCGGCGTTCCTGCGGATGTCGGTGGCGGAGTCGGTGCGCGACGAGCGGATCGCGGCGCTCTACCGCGAGTCCACCCAGAAGCGCGAGGACGAGACCCGCCGTACCTTCGAGCGGGCCATCGCCCGCGGCGAGGTCCGGCCCGACATCGACGTCGACAGCGCGGTGCAGTGGCTCGGGGGCGTCATCACGACGCGCACCATCACCGGCCGCCCGATGCCGACGCTCGACGACGTGGAAGCCCTCGTGCAGTTCACGCTGCGCGGAGTACTCCGCGCCGGGTGACCTAGGAGCGGCCGGTCTCGTCGCCGAGCAGGGCGTCGACGAATGCCTCCGGGTCGAACGGAGCCAGGTCGTCGGCGCCCTCGCCGATCCCCACGAGCTTGACCGGGACGCCGAGCTCACGCTGCACGGCGACGACGATGCCGCCCTTGGCGGAGCCGTCGAGCTTGGTGAGCACGATGCCGGTGACGTCGACGGCCTCGCGGAAGACCCGGGCCTGCACCATGCCGTTCTGGCCGGTGGTGGCGTCGAGCACGAGCAGGACCTCGGTGACCGGGGCCTGCTTCTCCACGACGCGCTTGACCTTGCCGAGCTCGTCCATCAGACCGGCCTTGTTCTGCAGCCGGCCGGCGGTGTCGACGAGGACCACGTCGGCCTCCTGCTCGACCCCTGTGCGGACCGCCTCGAAGGCGACGCTGGCCGGGTCGCTGCCCTCGGGGCCGCGCACGGCCTGCACGCCGACCCGCTCGCCCCAGGTCGCCAGCTGCTCCGCGGCCGCGGCCCGGAACGTGTCGGCCGCGCCGAGCACGACCTGCTTGTCCTCGGCGACCAGGACCCGGGCGAGCTTGCCGACGGTGGTGGTCTTGCCGGTGCCGTTGACCCCGACCATCAGCACCACCGCAGGCTTGCCGTCCTTGCGGTCCACGGCGAGCGACCGGTCCAGGCTCGGGTCGACCAGCGTGACCAGCTCCTCGCGGAGGATGTCGCGCATCGACGAGTGCGACTTGCCCTCGACCTTGACCCGGGTACGAAGCCGGTCCACCAGCTCTTGGGTGGGCTTGACGCCCACGTCGGCGGTGAGGAGCAGGTCCTCGATCTCCTCCCAGGTGTCCTCGTCGATGACGTCGCGGGAGAGCAGCGCGAGCAGGCCCCGGCCGAGCGGGCTCTGCGAGCGCGAGAGGCGCTGTCGCAGCCGCACCAGGCGGCCGGCGGTCGACTCGGGCTTCTCGACCCGCTCCTCGACGGGTGCCTCGGGGAGGGCGCTGTCCTCGACCGTGCGGGTGGCGGTGTCCCGCGGGGTCTCCGCGTCGTCGCCGACGCGCGGCTCTGCGACCTCGGTCGCAGCCGGGCCGGGGACGTCGCGAGACGTCGTACGACGGCGGCTGCTGATGACCAGGCCGCTGAGCGTCCCGAGCAGCAGGACGGCAAGGCCGATGATCACGAAGAGGTAGGTAGCCACGAGGCGTATCCAACCAGACGGACGAGGGCCCGCCGAATCGTCAGCGGGTCAGCTGCTCCTGCTTCTCACGCTGGTTGTCCAGGGTCGGGAGCATGTTGACGCCCTTGCGCATCGCCTCGCCCACCCAGGGTGCGTTGGGCACCTCTTCACCACGGTGCGGGTAGGCGACGTAGAGCACGACCACCCCGGCCAGCACCATGATCGCGAGCATCGTGAACAGGACGAGAAACACGGAGAACCACTTCCCGAGGAGTGTTACGGGGCAGAGTCGCAGGGACGACGTCCATCATCCCACCGCCACGGAGCCCGACTCACCGTCGAGCACGTGACCCACCTCTCCTCCCCGATCGCTGCGGTCCCAAACCCCTGCCGCTCAGGCGGCGTGGGGTACGGCGGCGAGCTGGTGCATCAGGGTGATCACGGCGTGGGTGTCGAGCCAGACCCCGTTGACGTGGGCAGCCTCGTCGGCGTCTGCGCCGGCCAGAAACGTGGCCAGGTCGTGCTTGCCGAGTGGGTGGGTGCCCTCGCCGTCGACGCGGTAGCAGTAGCCGTAGGCCGTCCGCCAGTAGCGGGTCCCGGGCCGTGGCTGGCGCATGGCCCAGCCGGGCTTGTGGGTCTTGACCCGGTGGCTGCCCCGGTCCAGCGGACCGAGGTTGCCCGCCCAGCGTTAATGTGCCCTCTTGTGAAGACTCCTACCGCGGCGGCGATCTACGCCCGTATCTCCAGCGACGTCGAGGGCACCGGCGCGGGTGTGGCCAGACAGGTCGAGGACTGCCGCGCACTGGCCGATTCCCTGGGTTGGACGGTGGCCGGGGAGTACGTGGACAACGACATCTCGGCCTACACCGGCAAGCGGCGACCCGACTATGAGCGGATGCTCGCTGACCTTGCCGACGGCACCGTGGACGCGGTGCTCGTCTACCACATCGACCGGCTGACCCGACGGCCGATCGAGTTGGAGGAGTTCCTCGCCGTTGTCGACCAGGCGAAGGTGCGTCACGTCCGTTTCGTGACCGGGGACACCGACATCCAGACGGGTGATGGGTTGCTGGTGGCGCGGATCATGGCCGCGGTAGCAGCGAACGGTTCTGCCGGGATCAGCCGCCGGGTACGGCGGAAGATGGAGCAGGTGGCCGCTGAGGGTAGGCCACACGGTGGCTCCACGCGTCCGTTCGGGTACGCGGACGACAAGGTCACCGTGGTGCCGACCGAGGCCGCGGTGATCCGCACGCTGGTGGCCCGCTTCCTCGCGGGTGAGAGCAGCCGGTCCCTGGCGATGTGGCTGCAGGCCGAAGGGGTCGGGACCGTGAGCGGCAAGCCGTGGCGGACCTCAACGCTGCGGGACATGCTGAGGAGCCCCCGCCTTGCGGGGCTGCGTGAGCATCGCGGCGAGGTGGTCGGGCCCGCGGTGTGGGAGGGCATCATCAGCGAGGACGAGCACCGTCGGGTGCTGGCCAAGTACGCCGAGAAGCAGGCCAGCGGCAAGCGAACCCCGCAGCGGTACCTGCTCTCCGGGATGCTGCGGTGCGGCAAGTGCGAGGCGACGCTGTACTCGCGGCCGCGGGGCGAGGTACGGCGGTACGCGTGCATGCCAGGTCCCGACCATGGTGGGTGCGGACGCCTCACGGTCGTGGCCGATCCGGTCGAGCGGTTGGTCGCCGACGCGGTGCTGTTCCGGCTGGACACACAGGAACTCGCCGACACCGTGGCGGGCCGGACCAGCGCCGACGAGCGAGCCCACGAACTCACCCGGCAACTCGACGAGGCCCAGGAGGAACTCGAAGACCTGGCGAAAGCCCGCGGGCTGCGGCAGATCACCACCGCGGAGTGGCTCATCGCCAAGAAACCCTTCGAACAGCAGCGCGAGCGCGCCGGGCACCAGTTGGCTAAACTGACCCGCACCGATGCACTTGCGGGGTTGGTGGGCAACGGCAGTGAACTAGCCGCTTCGTGGTCGAGCCTGAACCTGTCGCGTCAGCACGCCATCACCGCCGCCCTGGTCGAGCACGTCGTGATCGGCCCGGGCGAGCGCGGGGCCCGGACGCTGGACCCGTCCCGGGTCCGCATCGTGTGGCGCGTCTGAGCGACCGGCGGTGTCTCGCGTGCTCGCGCTGCGCGCGTGCGCGCGCGAGCCACCCGCCGGGCTGCCCAGCAGCGCCGCCACCCTGCGCATCACCGTGGGATCGGTGACCTTGACCGGCACCCCCTGAGCCGCACACGACGCGGTGACCCAGGCCGCAAGCTCGTCGGCCGGCAACGCGCTCAGGCCCATGAGAACCACACCGCCGGCGGAGCCTGCCACCCCTCCGCATCCGCGGAGGACCACATCTGCGACGGAGCCGCGCCCATCCGCGTGACCGCATCGGCGAGCACCTGTTGAGCCGACGTGCCGTGCAGCCGGGTCACCGCGGGCTGGAAGCCCTGCGCCACGTCGTAACGGTGCAGCCCCGCGACCCGCGAGGAGGCGTCCGCGTCGAACGACTTAGTGACGTACTTCGACAGGTACCCCGCGGCCTTGCGGGCCTCGTGCAACGACGTCGACCCCACCGGCATGTCACTGTGACGATGGATCCAGATGTTCCCGTGCCCCCACGTCGCCTTGATCAGCGAGTACGGCACGTAGCGAGCCATCGCGTAGTGCAGATGCAGCCCGTGGTCAGTCTTGTGCCACTCCGGCACCCACACGTACGGCAGGGGCCGACCGCCCAGGGCGGAGCGCAGCGACCGGAAGAACACCGCCACGTCGCGGCGCACCTGGCGCGGGTCATGCACACCAGATCCGGCGTAGGTCAAGGTGCCCATCCGGTTGAGCCGGTTCGCCGCGCAGTACCGGCGTACCTTCCCGCGTGCCCGGCGGGCCGCCTCCTGGCGGGCCCGTTCCGGGTTCGCGGCCGGGGTCCCTGGCACGTAGGTGCGCGGTGGTCGCCACGACGGGACGAACGAGCCGCCCGCCTCACCGGCATCGGGATACAGCGACAAGACCCAGCCCGCATCAGGGCGGGCCAACGTAGCGAGAGACACCAGGGAACTCCGAGGAACGAAGCCGACAGGGGACTGTCGGCCCCATCCGGTGCACCGGTGTGCCGCCTCAAGAGATGAGCGCCTAGACCAAGAACACGAGACGGGGCCCTAGCCGTCTGCCCGAACCGTTCTGGTCAGGCGTGTCTCGTGAGTCATCGGTATAGCGCTCGTGTCGCTTCGCAGCAGTTGTACTTACCGAGTAGGACGGCCCACCCAGCCCGCGCGCGCTGACCGGAATCCGGCCCTGCGAAGAACAGCAGCATGCACGACGCGCCGCGCCGCTCGTGCCCGACACGCCGGGCACCTCACGGAACGCGCCCTCCCCGTCGGCGCAGTCTCCACTCGCCTCCCCCAGCGTCAAGGGTCCGCTCCGCCGCTACGCGCCCTTGACCCTTCCCCCGGCTCGCTACATCGGCACCTATGGGGACGCCACTCGCCTGTGGTCGAGCGGCTCGGCTACCGCCTCGTGGCGCCGCTCAACCACCGCCGAGCGGCCCAAGCCCGCTCATCCGAGTTACGTTGCTATTTCAAGTCAAGAGCGCCGGCCGTGGCCGGCCGGCGCCAGTCGTTGCCGGCCGCCGCCCGCCGGCGCTCGTGGACCTCAGGGTTCCTCGACGGATTCACCGGCGATCCTGTGGGCGGTCAACTTCATAGCCAAACGCTGCGCGATTTCCGCCACCTGGGGTTCGAGCGGCTTGGCCCGGTCTATTGTCTCCCCACCCACTTCTCGCGAGATGTCGAAGGCGCCGTAGTCCTGTCCGGTGAACCAGATTGGGATCACAGCCTTTTCCCCGAAGCGTTTCTTGAACTGCTCTGACTCGAACTTCGTCCAGATGCGTGTCGGATAGTCGGGACCCAAGATTGCGACGACGAAACTTGCCTCACTCTTGTATATCGGCGCGAGGTACTCCTCCACGTTCTCAGCGAGAATTCGAGCCTGCTCGTTCTTGTCGTAGAACACCTCATGCTCGAGTTCGCTCAGCGCATCAAACAGCATCTGTGCGATGTCGCGGTCGGCCCCTGCGAAGGACAGCGCGAAGTCGTAGCGGCTAGAGAACGACACGTCAAAGTAACCGATTCGCTCGGCGAACCGGTTCCACGCCAAGTTCTTGATGAAGAAGAAGAACTTCGGGTCCTCAACGGCAAGAACCCTCGCCTCCGAGTCGTAGTGCATAAGGTCCCCGAGCAACTCCGACTGTTCGTCGAGGAGGTTCCTCAGGTGCCCCTTCTCCACGACCTGGCCAACGCTGCCACGAAGCGCCGGATGCTTGGACATCTCCCGATCGAGATCGATCGTCCATTCTTCGCTTAGTGCGAGCCAGCGCAGGATCTGCAAGTACGGGGCACGGCCCTCGCGGCGCAACTTCTTGCCCTTCGCGAACACTTCCGCGCGCCTATAGAACGATCCGGCAAGACGGTCGAGCACGCGCTCTCGCACGAGCTCGTAGGAGATTTCGATCGGCACATGCTTCGAGGCGGTCTCCGTAACATTCACCGTGAGGCACGCATCGTGGCACAGCATCTGCGCAATGTTGAAACTGCCGTCGGCGGCCTGCACGATCTCGTCCGCGCAGGAGATTTCGATGTTGAGGGCCTCACAACCCTTCTCGACAAGGCTCTTCACCCGGTCATCGGGGTTGACTGCGAACTTGATGACTTCGATGCGCCCACTCAGGTCCGGGGCGAAAGACAGCAGGGAATCCCCGGCCTGGTTAATGCCGATGACGATCACCTTGGTGTCCTGACGTTCTTCGTCAGCCAGCACCTTGAGATGGTCCGCGATGCTCAGTCGCACGTCGGCATCGAGTCGATGGAAGTCGTCGATGACGACCACACCAGCCTCTTTGATAGTTGGCAGTTCACCGATTAGTTCCCTGTCATCCTGCCGGCGCGCTGAGAGCCGGAGCACGGACTGCCCAGATTCCGGCTCCAACCGAGCCAGCGCCTTAGTGACCGCGCTCGTCTTCCCGATGCCGGACGGACCCTCGATGACCACGCCGCGGCCTGGGGTCCGCAGCGCCACCAGGAGCCGGGGAAACTCCACCGGCTCGACGAAGGTCACCTCAGGCACGCCGGACAACTTGAAGACGTCCTCAAGCCGGTAAGTCGTCACATGAACCCCTTTCCTGTGACGCGACGATAGCCGGTGACGGAAGGGTGATCGTTGAGCAAGAGGATGTCCTAACAACTTGCGAGGTTGTCCAGCCGGGTCTGCGGCAACGGGCTGTCGTCGTCGAACGAGACCGCGTGCTCGGCATCGACCGATCCAGCACGGCTGCCCGTCGTCGAGAACGGGAACAGCGAGTGGGAGGACACGAGCTGGATCGCCTCCCGCAGGTCGTCGGGCACGGCATAGGTCTCCACGGCCCGGATGGTCTCCAGGTCGATCACCGGCTTCACGCTCACCCGGGCGCCCTGGAGCAGCTCGTGCAGGTGCTGCAGAGTGATCGGCTGCTCGCCCTCGAACCGGACCACCCCGTTGCGGTCCCGCCGGTAAGCGCTCTGCTGCAGATGGAAGTAGAGCACCCGTTCCGGTCGGAGCTTGGTCGGGTCGATCTTCTGTCTGAGCAGGTCGAACAACCGGGACAGCATCCCGGCGCCGCCCAGGTGCCCCATCCAGCCACCCGGCGCTGGCTCGGTCGCCGGATCCTGGGGCGCCTCGGGTGGCGGATCCGGGTCCGGGGCAGAGTCCTCCCCGGGGTCCCGGTCGCCCACCTCGTCCTGGTCGAGTGCGCCCGCCACATCGGGCATCTGGTGCGCAGACGTGTCGAACGACTCGGCCTCCCGCGGGTCCACCCGCCGGTCCCCGAACAGGTCCTGAACGCCGAGCCGGCGTGAACGCACACGCCGGTCGCCGGTCTGACCTGAGCCCGTCGTGTCGTCAGGCTTCGCCGGCACGTCTGGCGTGTCAGCTGGCGACGGCTCGGCAGTCTCGTCCGGGGCTGGGGGTTGGTCGACGAGCGCGTGCCGCAGCAACAGTGCGAGCGCCTCGGCCGGGTTCGCGATGATCCCCACCGCCCGGGCCCGCAGCTGCGCACGCGTGCCGTCGACCCCGTCGGTCGTCAGGCAGCCCGCGAGCAGGTCCAACATGGCCAGCAGGGCGATCACATCACCGGCCTCGGCCTTCGCGACCAGGGTCTTCACGCCGTGCTCGTTGCACTGCCCCGCGGCCACATAGGTCGCCTTCAGCTCCTCATCACGCCGCGCCTCCGCCGACTCCGGGTCCGCGGCCACGACCCGCTCCGCCAACGCGTCCAGCACCCGCGACCACGGCAACGCCCCCACGAACGGAGTGACCTCCGCATCCACCCACCGGGCCTGCTCCAGGCTCAGCCCCGCGGCGTGACACTGCTTGGCGACCTCGCAGGCCTGCCACACCTCGACCATCCCCGCCGCCAACGCCGGGTCCGCCCCCGGCGCATCCGCACCACACGTCGCCACGATCCGCCCCCACAACAACGGCAACCGGTGCCGCACATCCAACGCGTTGCGCAACAACGTCGCCCCCGCCAACGGCGACCGACCGATCAACGGGGCAAGCTCACGCGAGGTGAACTCCATGACCTCCGGAGTCCCGTCACCACCGAACCGCCGCGCACCCTCCGCACCCGGCACCGGCGAGCACTCACCCTCGCGCGGGGCGTGCACGTCCGCGAACGCCGCCACCGCCACGAACCGGCGCGCCTCCGACGCCCGCATCCGCGCCGTCTCGAGCACGACCACGTCAGCGACGGACTGACCGTCACCCGCGTCGTACCCGAAGAAGTCCATACCCGGCACGCTAGTACCGACCACCGACAGGATCCCAGCGCCGATCACCTCGACAGGTGACTTTTTTCAAGCATATGTTCGATCGACACCATTGCCCCGGACAGGGGCTGCCTGCGCGGCCTGTCCCACGTCCGTATCAGGGCCGGAGCGCCTCGACCACGGTCCGGATCTCGTCGGGCAGCGGCGCCACGGGCCGGTTGCCGGGGCCGTGCTCGTTGTCGACGTAGACGTGCACGAAGCGACCCTCGGCGGCTGCCTCGTCGCCGTCCCCCTGGAAGAGCCCGATCCGGTAGATCACCGAGGACCGGCCGACGTGTTCGACGGCCAGGCCCATCTCGACGGGCGCCGGGAAGCCGATCTCGCGGAAGTAGCGGCACGAGGTCTCCGCCACCACGCCGATCGAGGGCAGCGCACGCACGTTGACGCCGGTCGACTCGAACAGGTGGGCGTTGACGGCGGTGTCGAAGAGCTCGTAGTAGACCGCGTTGTTCATGTGCCCGTAGGCGTCGTCGTCGGCCCAGCGGGTGGTCGCCGTACGCCACGCGACGTAGTCCGCCCGGGTCGGGCGGGGAGCGCGTCCGCTCACGCCGACTCCGCGTCGCGGAGCCGCTGGGAGATGACCGCGGACACGCCGTCGCCGCGCATGGTGACGCCGTAGAGCGCGTCGCCGACCTCCATCGTCCGCTTCTGGTGGGTGATCACCAGCAGCTGGCTGTTCTCGCGCAGCTCCTCGTAGATCTCCAGCAGTCGGCCGAGGTTGGTGTCGTCCAGCGCGGCCTCGACCTCGTCGAGGATGTAGAACGGCGAGGGCCGGGCCTTGAACAGCGCGACCAGGAAGGCGACCGCCACCAGCGAGCGCTCGCCGCCGGAGAGCAGCGAGAGCCGCTTGACCTTCTTGCCGGGCGGGCGGGCCTCGACCTCGATGCCGGTCTCGAGCATGTTGGACGGGTCGGTGAGCACCAGCCGTCCCTCGCCGCCGGGGAAGAGCCGCTTGAAGACGTGGTCGAACGCGGCGCTCACGTCGGCCCACGCCTCGGTGAACACCTGCTCCACCCGGTCGTCGACCTCGCGGACGATGTCGAGCAGGTCCTTGCGGGTCTTGCGCAGGTCCTCGAGCTGCTCGGTGAGGAACTTGTGCCGCTCCTCGAGCGCGGAGAACTCCTCGAGCGCCAGCGGGTTCACCCGGCCGAGCATCGACAGGGCGCGCTCGGCGGCACGGAGCCGCTTCTGCTGCTCCTCGCGGACGTAGGGCACCGGCTCCAGCAGGGTCGCGTCCGGCTGGCCCTCCTGCTGCTCCGGCTGCGCCACGGGCGGGATCAGCTGGTCCGGGCCGTAGTCCGCGACCAGGGAGTCGGGGTCCAGGCCGAGCTCCTCCAGCGAGCGCTGCTCGAGCTGCTCGATGCGCATCCGCTGCTGGGCACGCGCCACCTCGTCGCGGTGCACCGTGCTGACCAGCTCGTCGAGCTCCTTGGCGAGGTCGCGCAGGGTGGCGCGCACGGCCATCAGCTCCTCCTCGCGGCCGCGGCGGCTCTGCTCGACCTGGGTACGGCGCTCGGCGGCGGCCGCGACCGAGACCTCGAGCCGGGCGAGCACGACGGTGACGCCCCGGGCGACCGCAGCGGCCACCTCCCCCTCGCGGGCCAGTCGCTCACGGCGGGCGGCGGCGCGGGCACGGGCGTCGCGCTCGGACTGGGCGGCACGGCGCAGCGAGTCGGCGCGACCGGACAGCGCACGGGCCCGCTCCTCGGCGGTGCGCAGTGCGAGCCGGGCGTCCATCTCCTGCTGCCGGGCGGTCCGGGCGGCCTCGGCGAGCCGCTCCCGCTCGGCGGTGTCGGGCTCCTCCTCGGGGGCGTCCTCGGCGGCGGCGAGGCGCTCCTCGAGCTCGGCGAGACCGGCCAGGTCCTTGTCGCGCGCGGCGCCGGCGGCGGTCACCGCGTTGACGAGCCGCTCGGCCTCGCCCTTGGCGGACCGGGCCTGCGAGCCGAGCTGGCCGAGCTCCTCGGCGACCGCGGCCAGGGTGGCGTCGGACTCGTGCAGCCGGGCGAGCGCCACGTCCACACGCTGCTGGGCGGCGGTGCGCTCCTCGGCGAGCCTGGCCAGGTCGAAGCCGAGCCGCTCGCACAGGTGGGTGGCCTCGGCCAGCTTGTCGGAGGCCTCGTCGACGGCTGCCTGCACCTCGAGCAGGGACGGCTGCGAGGACGAGCCTCCCGAGACGAAGTGGGCGCCGACCAGGTCGCCCTCCCGGGTCACCGCGACCACGTCGGGCAGCCCGGCGACGACCGCGCGGGCGGCGTCGAGGCCGTCGACGACGACGGTCTTGAACAGCACGCGGCGCAGCGCCGGCTGCAGCGCCGCCGGCGCCTCGACCACGTCGACGGCGTAGGCCGCGCCGGCCGGCAGCTCCGGCCAGGCGGCGGTGTCGATGTCGGCACCACCAGGACCCCCGAGCAGCAGGCCGGCGCGACCGAGGTCCTCGACCTTGAGGTGGTCGATGGCGCCGAGGGCCGCGTCGAGGTGCTCCACCGCGACCGCGTCGGCAGCCGTACCCAGCGCGATCGCGACGGCGGTCTCGTAGCCGGGGCGCACGGACAGCAGCGCAGCCACGGAGCCGAGCAGGCCCGACACCTCGTCGGTGGCGGCCAGCAGCGCGCCGGCGCCGTCCTTGCGGGACAGCCCGATCTCCAGGGCCTCCTTGCGGGCGGTCAGCGCGCTCCGCTCGCGCTCGGCGGCCTGCACCTCCTCGCGCGTCTTGGTGAGCCGGTCCTCGACGTCGGCGAGCGCGGACGCGGCGCCCTCGTGCTCGGCGTCGAGCCCCTCCTCCCCCGCGTCGAGCCCGGCGACCTTGGTCTCCAGAGCGGTGAAGTCCCGCTGGGCACGCTCGCCACGGGCCCGGGCCTCGGTGAGCGACGCCTCGAGCCGGCCGATCTCGTCGTCGGCGGCGGCGGCGCGGCTCTTCAGCGCGTTGACCTGGCCGTGCAGCCGGGCCAGTCCCTCCCGACGGTCGGCAGCGGCACGGACCAGACCGGCGACGCGCCGGTCCTCCTCGGTGTGCGCCTGCTCGACCGACTGCCGGTCGGCGACGGCCGCGTCGAGGGCGGCGCGGTTGGTCTCGACCTCCGCGGTGATCTGGCGCTCCTGGGCGCCGACCCGCTCGGCCTCGGCCTCGAGCTGCTCGGGGTCGCGGCCGGACTCCGCCGTGCGCTCCGCGGCACCCTCCTGGGCGTTGCGGACCCGCTCGGCGGCGAGGCTCGCGGTGCCCTTGAGCCGCTCACGCAGCCCCGACAGCGCGAACCAGGTCTCCTGGGCGGCGGCCAGTGCAGGCAGGTCCTCCCGCAGCGCCGCCTCCAGCGCTGCCTCGGCGAGCCGGGCCTGCTCGACGGCGGCCTCGACCTCCTCGCGGCGCTGCACCAGCACGGTCTCGTCGGCCAGCTCCTTCTCGAGCGAGCTGCGCAGGGTCACCAGGTCGTCGGCGAGCAGCCGGGAGCGGGCGTCCCGCACGTCGGCCTGCACGACCGCGGCCCTGCGGGCCACCTCGGCCTGCTTGCCGAGCGGCTTGAGCTGACGGCGGAGCTCGGTGAGCAGGTCCTGGAGCCGGGTCAGGTTGCCCTCGGTGGAGTCGAGCTTGCGGAGCGCCTTCTCCTTGCGCTTGCGGTGCTTGAGGACGCCGGCGGCTTCCTCGATGAAACCGCGACGGTCCTCGGGGGTGGCGTGCAGGATCGTGTCGAGCTGGCCCTGCCCGACGATCACGTGCATCTCACGGCCGATGCCGGAGTCGGAGAGCAGCTCCTGGACGTCGAGGAGCCGGCAGGACTGCCCGTTGATGGCGTACTCCGAGCCACCGTTGCGGAACATCGTCCGGCTGATCGTCACCTCGGAGTACTCGATCGGCAGCGCACCGTCGGTGTTGTCGATGGTGAGCGCGACCTCGGCGCGGCCCAGCGGCGGGCGGCCGGAGGTGCCGGCGAAGATGACGTCCTCCATCTTGCCGCCGCGCAGGGACTTCGCGCCCTGCTCGCCCATCACCCAGGCCAGCGCGTCCACGACGTTGGACTTGCCGGAGCCGTTGGGGCCGACGATGCAGGTGATCCCCGGCTCGAGCTGCAGGGTGGTGGCGGACGCGAACGACTTGAACCCGCGGAGCGTCAGGCTCTTCAGATACACGGTCGGGTGCTCCCCTCGGGTCCTTCTGGGTCGGTCGGTGCGCCACCCGACCACGTCGGGCTGCTGAACGGCGGGTGTCCTGCAAGCGCATGCCGTGGGGAAGAGCAGCGGGCAGCAGCCTACCGGTCAGAGCAGCTTGACCCGCGACTCCGCGCCGACGTCGAAACCCTCCTGCTCGTAGAGCGACCGGGCGCCGGCGTTGAACCCGAACACCGAGAGCCCCACCGAGGTCACCCCGAGCCCGGCCAGCACGCGCTCCGCGGAGCGCATCAACGCCCGTCCCCAGCCGTGCCGGCGCAGGTCCTCGCGGACCACGAAGTCGTAGCCGAACGCGTCCAACCCGTCGGCCCGCTCGGTCAGGTGCACCCACAGCAGGCCCACCTCGTCACCGTCGGGCCCGTGGCCGGTCCAGATCCGGTGGCCGGGCGTGGCGGGCCCCTCGGGCAGCAGCCGGTTGAAGTCGTCCTCCGCCTTCGCCCGGGCCTGGCGCTCGCCGAACGCCCCCGAGCGGGCGATGTTGGCGGCGTAGGAGGCCTCCTGCTCGACCCGGAACCGGCGGTAGCGCTCGGGGGCGATGTCGTGCAGCTCGACGTGCGGGCCGGCCGCCCCGTCGGCGAACGCGTCCCCGGGGACCAGCCGCTTGGTCATGAACGTGCTGGCGACCTCGTAGCCGAGCCGGTCGTAGAGGCGCCGGGCGACGGTGTTGTGGCCGAACACGTTGAGCCGGACCCGTTGCGCGCCGAGCTCCGCGGCCGCCTCCTCGGCGGCACGCATCGTGGCCGCACCCAGCCCGCGGCCGCGCGCCTGCGGCACCAGCTCGACGTCGTACACGTAGGCGCCGGGGCCGTCGGCGTCGTCGCGGACCTCGACCCAGAGGTGGCCGAGGAAGTCGTCCCCGTCGGCGGGACGCACGGTCCACAGGTGCTGGTGCGGGGTCGCGAGCCCGTCCGGGAGCAGCTTGGTGAGCTGCTCGTCGGCGTAGCGCTCGGCGTCGCCGGGCGGCAGCACCCCCGAGGCGACCTGCTGGGCCGCGAACCCGTCACGCGAGTGCCGCAGCCAGGCCGGGAACTCCGCCGTCGTCATCGGCTCCAGGCGTACGGCGGTCATGGCGTCACGCTACGTGACGCGGCCCCTGAGGACCGCCCGGCGACGCAGCAGCGCAGCCAGCGGCAGGGCGAGCCCGACCAGCGCCAGGGGCAGCGCGCCCCCGGGGCCCACCGACGCGCTGCTCAGCGGCGTGAGGGAGGAGCCGGTGGTCTCGCCGGGCAGGTCGACGGCGTAGACGTCGAGGCCGCGGACCAGGTCGACCGAGTAGACGAGGTGGGTCTTGCGTCCGGTGTCCACGCCGGCCTTGTCGTACTTCGGGACCCACAGCGCGTCCCACACCTCGGAGGCGCCCCACGACGCGTGGCCGTAGGCCTTGAGGTGCCGGGCGTCGCGCACGTCGACGAGCTGGGTGCCGCCGCCGTAGAAGCCCGCCGCGACGATCCCCGACGGGTGGTAGCTGAACCAGTGCGCGGAGCAGAACGTGTCCCGCGGCACCGGGAAGGTGCCGAGGTCGGCGAGCTCCACCTTGTCGAGCGGCACGATGGCGCTCGGGGTGCCGTCCAGCCGCTTGACCCACCAGGTCTGGAAGGAGCCGGCCAGCGCGCAGTCGGTCTGCTCGTAGTCCTCCTCGGTCACCAGCAGCACGTTGCCGTTGCGGACCGAGGGGGCCGCTCCCGGCCGGAACGCCTTCGCGTTGGGGCGGAACGCGTTGTGGTGGATGAAGTCGTTCCAGCCCGGGTAGCGCGGGTCGGTGCCGCGGCCGGCGCGACCGGTCGTGGTCACCAGCCGCGGGTGGCGGGGCCGCGAGACGTCCCACATCGAGGTGCCGTTCCAGCCGGTGTTGGTGGCGTAGCCGGCGGCGTCGACGTTCCACTTGTGGCCCGCGGTGGGCGAGTGGAAGGGCTGCACGCCGGCCTTCGCCGGGTCGGCGTCCACCTCGCGCGGGTGGGCCAGGTCGCGCAGGTCCAGGACCGAGAACGAGTCGCCGGTGCCGGCGGAGTAGGCGTACTGGCAGCTGCCCACGCCGATGCAGGTGACGGTGTGCGTGCTCGTGGTCGCGTTCACCCGCGAGGCGATGTGCGGCTTCGTCGGGTCGGTGACGTCGACGACGACCAGCTGGTAGCTGCCGAGCCCGGGGCGTACGTCGGCGTGGGTGATGTCGTCGGCCGAGGCCTGGTAGAGGTCGACCCCGATGAGCGCGAAGCGGCGGGTCCCGGACGCCGTACGACGCTCGCCGCAGTTCATCGACTCGTTCTCGAACTGCGCGCTGGGCAAGGTGCCGACGAGCCTCGGGTGGGCCGCGCTGCGGACGTCGTACACCTTGACGGAGTCGAGGTTCGAGGTCACGAACAGCGGCGCCGTCCTCAGGAAGCAGCCGGAGATCCCGGCGGAGCCGGGCACCGAGTCCACGAGGTGCACGCGCGGCGAGATGACCAGCGAGACGGCGGACGCCGCGCCGGCGGCGTACTCCGCGCGCAGGCGCTGGGCCCGTTCCCGGTCGGCGTGCGCGGACGCCGGGGCGCCGGAGAGGAGCACGAGCGCGCCCGCGAGGAGCGCAGCAACGGACAGTCGGAGCGGGCGCATCGGGTTCCTCTCGCCGGGTCCGTCAGGGCGACGGACACGGCATCAACGAGAGGAGCCGGTGCAGGTCACGGCCGGGTCCCTCAGGCGGGCTGCATCGAGCTCTCGTCGAGGGTGAGCAGCGGGGTGTCGTGAACCGCGGCAGCGAGGTGGTCGTTCTCGGCCTGCAGGCGCAGGACGTGCGCCTCCAGGTCGGTGACGCGCTCTCGCAGCCGGCGGTTCTCCGCGGTGAGCTGCGCGACGACGCGCGGGTCAGTGCTGCTGCTCATGTAGCCGAGGAGCGCCTTGGCCATAGAGATCCTCCGGGTGGTCAACGGGCGGGTCCCCATCGGCGACGGTCGGTCGCGGGCAGGTGGGGAGGTCCGCCTTCAAGAGTCGCACGACCCCCCGACGAGGTCAACACAGGCGTACCGGCGGGTAGCCTGACCGCGTGACCCGACCTCTCACCGTCGCCGCGTGCCGCCGGCTCTGCGCCTGGTCGGCCCTCGAGGAGAGCCTGGACGGGGAGCCGCTGTTCGGCTGCGCGGGCTGCGGCAGCGAGTGGGTGCCCTCGCAGGGCTGGACCCCGATCGACTGGCAGGGCGAGGTGCCGGCGGCGGTTCAGGAGGCCCGGCGCGCGGCTCGCGGCCGGGGCTGACAGCGCGGGCAGAAGTACGACGACCGGTTCATGAACTGGGCCCGGACGATGCCGGTGCCGCAGCGCGAGCAGGGCCGCCCCTCCTGGCCGTAGGCCTCGAGCGAGCGGTCGAAGTAGCCGGACTCGCCGTTGACGTTGACGTAGAGCGCGTCGAAGGACGTGCCGCCCTGGCTGAGCGCGGAGCCCATCACCTCGCGGACGTCGTGCAGCAGGCGCAGCACGTCCGCGCCGCGCAGCCGCTGCCCCGGCCGCTCGCCGTGGATACCGGAACGCCACAGCGCCTCGTCGGCGTAGATGTTGCCGACCCCGGAGATGACGGTCTGGTCGAGCAGGATCCGCTTCACCCCGGACGCACGCTTGCGGACCCGGGTGCTGAACAGGTCGTCGTCGAACTCGGGGTCCATCGGGTCGCGGGCGATGTGCGCGATCTCCGCGGGCAGCTCGGCTCCCCCGGGAGCCAGCGAGAGCCCGCCGAACATCCGCTGGTCGACGAAGCGCAGCTCCGCAGCCGCGGTGTCGAGGCCGAAGCGGACCCGCAGGTGACGCTCGGTCGGGGCGTCGGGGCGCTGCACGAGCATCTGCCCGGACATGCCGAGGTGGGCCAGCAGCGCGTCACCGTCGTCGAGCGGGAGCCAGAGGTACTTGCCGCGCCGCCGGGCGTCCACGACGCGGCGGCCGGTCAGCCGGGCGGCGAAGTCCTCGGGGCCGGCCAGGTGCCGCCGTACCGGGCGGGGGTGGAGCACCTCGACCTCGGTGAGCGTGTGGCCCACCACGTGCGTGGCGAGCCCACGGCGCACCACCTCGACCTCGGGCAGCTCGGGCACGGGGCGTCGACCGGTCCGTCAGTCGTCGGCGCCGGCGAGCTTCACGGTCACGGGCGCCTGCGGCAGGCTGCCGGTGCCTCGCTCGTCGGCGATCGCGCGGTAGGCGGTCTCGGCGGCCTGCTGCTCGGCCTCCTTCTTGGAGCGACCGGTGCCGTGGCCGTAGAGGCCGTCGCCGACCCGCACCTGGGCGGTGAAGGTCTTCTCGTGGTCGGGGCCCTCGTCCTCGATGACGTACTCGGGCACGCCGAGGGAGTGCTCGGCCGACAGCTCCTGGAGGCTGGTCTTCCAGTCCAGGCCGGCGCCGAGGCGCGCGGCCGACTCCATCAGCGGGTCGAAGAGCAGGTGCACCACGGCGGCGGCGTTGACGAAGCCACCGGAGAGGTAGACCGCACCGATCACGGCCTCGACGGTGTCGGACAGGATCGACGCCTTCTGGCGTCCGCCCGTCGACTCCTCGCCGCGGCCGAGCTTGATGTGCACGCCGAGCCCGATCGTGCGGGCGACCTCGGCCAGCGCACGGGCGTTGACCACGGCCGCGCGCAACTTCGCCAGGCGCCCCTCCGACAGGTCGGGGTGCGCCCGGAACAGCGTCTCGGTGACGACCACCCCGAGCACGGAGTCCCCGAGGAACTCCAGGCGCTCGTTGGTGGGCAGACCACCGTTCTCGTAGGCGAAGGAGCGGTGCGTCAGGGCGCGCTCGAGGAGCTCGGCGTCCAGGTCAGGATCGCCGAGCGCCTCGCGCAGGTCGCCGTAGGACGCCTCGCTCACGGTCGTGGGCGTCAGAGGACCTGGCGACGCTCGGCGCGGGCGCCGTACTGGCCGCACTCGCCGCACGCACGGTGCGGGAGGTGCTTGGCACCGCAGGCGGGGTTGGCGCAGTTCACCAGCGAGGGCGCAACGGCCTTCCACTGCGAGCGACGGTGACGCGTGTTGCTGCGCGACATCTTCCGCTTCGGGACAGCCACGTTTTACTCCTCTGTAGGGCCGGTTGCCCGGCCGGTGTCGTCATCGGTCTTGTCCACCAGTCCGCCGAGTGCGGCCCACCGGGGGTCGATCGGGTCGTCGTGGTGGTGCTCCGGGTCGTCCGCGAGCCGTGCTCCACATTCGAGGCACAGACCCGGACAGTCGTCCCGGCACAGCGGCTGGAAGGGCAGTGAGAGCACCACCGCTTCCCGCAGCAGTGGCTCGAGGTCGAGCAGGTCGCCCTCGAGCCGGCTGACATCGGACTCCTCGTCGTCGTCCGCCGGATGCTTGTCGTCGTCGTAGACGAACAGCTCCTGGAGGTCGGCCACGAGCTCGTCGTGGATCTCCTCCAGGCAGCGGGCGCACTCCCCGTCGAGTCCGGCTTCCGCCGTCCCCGTGACGAGGACCCCCTCCATGACCGCCTCGAGCCGCAGTGCGAACTCGATGGCCGCCCCTTCGGGGACACGCATCACCTCGATGCCCAGATCTGCCGGCGCCGGTGCCGAGAAGGTCACCTGGTGCTGCGACCCCGGGCGGCGGCCGAGCTCGCGAGTGTCGAGCACGAGCGGCGCTCTCGGGTCGAGGGTCACCTGGTTCACTTCCGTCAACGGGCACAACAGATCAGCGGATACGTTCACGCACCCCGGAGGGTGCGCACGCGCGTCCGGGGTCAAGCGTACCGAACCGGTCCGCCCGCGACCAATTCGGGCCGCGCGGCCCTCAGCCCTCGAGGTGCTCCGGCAGCTGGATCCCGGCCACGTCGGTGTCGTCGCCGAGCGCGTGCAGGTCGGTACGGCCCGCGAGCCGGTCCCGGCCCCGCTTGACCGCGTCCATGGTCCGCTCGAGCGTGATCTCGAAGTTCGCGAGCTTGGCGTCGACGTACTCGTCGGTCTCGCGGATCAGCTCGTCCGCCTCCTGACGGGCCTTGCTGATCATCTCGTCGGCCTGGTGGCGGGCGACGCGGTAGACCTCGGTGTCGGAGACGATCCGGTCCCGCTCGCTCTCGGCGGCGAGACGCATCTCGTCGGCGCGGCGTCGGCCCTCGTCGAGGTAGGAGTCCGACTCGGCCACGACGCGCGCGGACTCGCTGAACGCGGCATCCAGAGCCCCCCGCAGCTCGTCGAGCATCCCGAGCAGCTCACCCCGGTTGACGACCGCCGACGCCGACATCGGCATCGAGCGCGCCTGCTCCACGACCTGCCGGATCTCGGCAAGCTTCGCGTGCACGTCCACGTTGTCCCTTTCTACGAGGCCCAGCGTGCTGCCGGTGCCCCTTGTCTCCCCGAGCGGGTGGCCCCGCTCATCCCGACATAGACGATACGACGGGGTGGGTGAGGATCACATGTCCGTGGGTTCCCCGGCGAGCCTCTCGGTCAAACGTGCCAGCACCCCGGCGGGCACGAGCTTGGAGACGTCGCCGCCGAAACGGGCCACCTCCTTGACCAGGCTGGAGGCCAGGAAGGAGTACTCCGGACTGGTCGGGACGAACACCGTCTCGACGTCGGCGAGGCTGGAGTTCATCTGGGCCATCTGCAGCTCGTAGTCGAAGTCGCTGACCGCCCGCAGCCCCTTCACGATGGCGTGGATGTCCTGCTCGCGGCAGAAGTCGGTGAGCAGGCCGCCGAACCCGGCGACCCGCACGTTGGGGTAGGGCGCGCACACCTCGCGCAGCATCTCCATCCGCTCCTCGGGGCTGAACAGCCGGTGCTTGGAGGTGTTCACCCCGACGGCGACCACGACCTCGTCGAAGAGGGCGGCAGCGCGGGAGATGATGTCGATGTGGCCGTTGGTGACCGGGTCGAACGACCCGGGACAGGCGGCTCTGCGCACGAGTGCTCCTAGCTAGGCAGAGGGGCCGATGGTTGCTGCGCGACCGTACCAAAGGGTCGTCTCGCCGTACTTCTTCTCCCGTTCCGGCTCGAAACCCGCGGGCCAGGGCAGCTCGCCGGTGCGGCTCGAGCGCTCCACGACGACCAGCGCGTCCTCGGCCAGCCACTGCTGGTCGCGCAGCGCCTCGAGGTCGGCCACCACCGTCGCGGTGTCCAGCGGGTAGGGCGGGTCCAGGAAGACCACGTCGTAGGGCGCCCGCGGCGGTGTCGCCAGCGCCTTCCCGACCGTGGTGGCCACCACGTCGACGCCGTTGAACCCGAGGCCGCGCAGGTTGGAGCGGATCAGCTCCGCCGTACGGCGGTCGTGCTCGACCAGCGTCACCACGCCGGCGCCGCGGGAGCGGGCCTCCAGACCGACCGCGCCCGACCCGGCGTAGAGGTCGAGGAAGCGCAGGCCGGTCAGCGAGCCGAGCCCGGCGTCGATCGCCGAGAACAGCGCCTCGCGGACGCGGTCCGACGTGGGGCGGGTGCTGTCGCCGGTGGGCGCCTTGATGCGGCGACCGCCGGCAGTGCCGCCGATGATCCGGGTCATCGCGTGCTCCTCGTGACGCGTCGGGACCGCCGAGTCGGTCGTGACGCAGCGAGCAGCATGGTGGTTGGAGTCATCCCTTGTCCAGGAAGTCGGCTTGGTCGGACTCTTCCAGGCGACGGATCTCCTGCGCCAGCAGGGGGTGCCGGGCCAGGTCGACGTCGTCGGCGACCACCGCGGTCGCCGCCTCACGGGCCTGCTCGATCTCCGTCTGGTGCTCGCGCACGCGCAGCATCCGCAGGCTCGAGCGACGGCCCGACTGGTGGGTGCCGAGCACGTCGCCCTCGCGGCGCAGGTCGAGGTCGGCGTTGCTGAGCGCGAAACCGTCCGTCGTGCTCGCGACCACGTCGAGGCGCTCGCGGGCCAGGCTTCCGGCCGGCGCCCGGCTCACCAGCAGGCAGAGCCCGTGCAGGCCTCCTCGCCCGACCCGGCCACGCAGCTGGTGGAGCTGGGAGATGCCGAACCGGTCGGCGTCGAGGATCACCATCGTGGTGGCGTTGGCCACGTCCACCCCCACCTCGATCACGGTGGTCGCGACCAGCACGTCGATGTCGCCGGCACCGAACGCCCGCATCGTCTGGTCCTTGGCGTCGGGCGGCATCCGACCGTGCAGGGTGGCCAGTCGCAGGCCCGCAAGGGGGCCGTCGGCGAGCAGGGTGGCCACATCGTCGACCGCCGCGAGCGGGCTCTCGTCCTTGTCGAGGTCGGCGGGCGGCTCCTCCTCGGGGTCGGCCTTCCCGTCGTCACCGATGCGCGGGCACACGACGTAGACCTGGTGGCCGCGCTGCACCTCCTCGCGGACCCGGCTCCAGACCCGCTCGATCCAGCCGGGCTGCTCGGCCAGGGGCACCACGGTGCTCTGGATCTCGGCCCGGCCGGCCGGCAACTGGGTCAGCTCGACCACGTCGAGGTCGCCGAAGATCGTCATGGCGACCGTGCGCGGGATCGGCGTCGCGGTCATGACCAGGACGTGCGGGGGCATCTCCCCCGCCTTCGCCGACAGGGCGGCGCGCTGCTCGACCCCGAACCGGTGCTGCTCGTCGACGACCACGAGGCCGAGGTCGGCGAACTGCACCCGGTCCTCGAGGAGGGCGTGAGTGCCGACGACGATCCCGGCCAGGCCCGAGCCTGCCTCGCTCATCGCCTCCCGGCGCGCCTTCGCACCCAGCGAGCCGGTCAGCAGCGCGACCCGGGTCGCGTCGTCGGCCCCGCCGAGCATCCCGCCGGCCGCGAGGTCGCCGAGCATCGCGGTGATCGAGCGGTGGTGCTGCTGGGCGAGCACCTCGGTCGGGGCGAGCAGCACGGCCTGGCCGCCGGAGTCGACGACCCGCAGCATCGCCCGCAGGGCCACCACCGTCTTGCCGGAGCCGACCTCGCCCTGGAGCAGCACGTGCATCGGGTGGCCGGCCGCCAGGTCGCCGAGCAGCCGGTCGCCGAGCTGCTGCTGGCCCTCGGTGAGGGTGAACGGGAGCCGGGCGTCGAAGCGGTCGAGCAGGCCGCCGTCGCGGCCGGTGCGGGGACGGGCGTCGAGCAGGCTCAGCCGGGCCCGCCGCTGGGCGAGCACGACCTGCACGACGAAGGCCTCCTCGAAGCGCAGCCGGCGCTGGGCCTCCTCGAGCTCGTCGCCGTCGTCGGGGCGGTGGATCAGGCGCAGCGCCTGGTCGCCGCCCAGCAGCCGGTGCTCGGCCACCACCTCGGCAGGCAGCACCTCGGGCAGCTCCTCGACCACGTCGAGCACGACGCGGACCGCGGCTTCGATCGCCCAGGAGGTGGCCTTCTTCGACGCGGGGTAGATCGGCTGCATGCCCGACAGGGACGCGCGCTCCTTGCCGATCAGCTCACCGTCGCGCCCGGCCGCGGCCTCGGCGCGGTCCAGGACGTCGCAGTGCGGGTGCACGAGCTGCCAGGCGTTCTTGAAGCGGTCCCGGGTCGCCTTGCCCTCGAAGGTCGCGACGGTGCCGGCGCGCAGGTGGCCGGTGCGCCACTCCGCCGTACCCTGCCGGCGGTCGAAGAACGTCATGTGCACCCGGCCGTCGTCGAGCTCGACGACGCACTCGACGCGGAACGCGGGGCGGTGGGTACGGCGGTCGGTGTAGGTGTGCATCGTGGTGGAGGCGACGCGGGCCACGATCGTGGCGTGCTCGTCCTCGATGAGCTCCTCGACGCTGCTGATCCCGCCGCGTCGGATGTGCCTGCGCGGCCAGTGCGCGAGCAGGTCGCCGACGGTGACGTGCCCGAACGCGTCGTCGAGGACCTTCGCGGTCTTCGCGCCGACCACGCCGGCCAGCTTGGTGTCCCAGGTGACGCCCACGCTCACTCCACCCCGAGCAGCAGCGGGTAGCGCTCCTGCCCCCCGTCGTAGAGGACGACGTCGACCGTCGGGTGGGTGGCCTCGACGTGCGCGACGCACCGCTCCCCCAGGTCGCCCGCGTCAGCGCCGGCCACCACCGTGACCAGCTCGCCGCCGGCGCCGAGGAGGCGCTCGAGCACGTCGCGCGCCACCGTGAACAGGTCGTCACCGACCACCACGAAGTCGCCCTCGACGACGCCGAGCGCGTCGCCGGGCTCGCAGGGGCCGGCCATCGTCATCGCCTGCTTGGCCGCCACCGTGACGGCGCCGGAGCGGGCGTGGCGCGCCGCCGAGGTCATCGCCAGCACGTCCTGCTCGAACGACCGGCCCGGCTCCTGCACCGCGAGCGCGGCCAGGCCCTGCACCTGCGCCTGGGTCGGGATCACCGCGACCCGGACCTGGTGCTCCTCGCGGGCGGCGCGGGCCGCGGCCTCGGCGGCGGAGACCGAGTCCCGGTCGTTGGGCAGCACGATCACCTCGGCGGCCTCGGTGCCGGTGATGGCCTCGAGGATCGCGCCGGTCGACGGCCGGCGCCCGGGGGCCGCCTCGACCACGACGGCACCCGCCTCGGCGAACAGCCCGGTCAGCCCGTCGCCCGCGGAGACCACCACGACCTTGCGACCGGACGTGCGCGGCGGCCGTTCGTGACGCTCGATCTGCTCGGCGAAGTGGGTGACCCGGATCCGGTGCGGGCGCCCGGCCTCGATACCGGCCTCGACGGCGCGGCCCACGTCGTCGACGTGCACGTGGACGTTCCACAGCCCGTCACCGCCGACGACGACGAGCGAGTCGCCGAGCGGTCCGAGGGCGCGGCGCAGGGCGGGGATCTTCTCGTCGGTGGTGTCGAGGAGGTACATCACCTCGTAGGCCGGCCCGTCCGGCGTCAGGTCGTCGGAGGGCAGCGGCTGCGGGATCGCGTGCCGGCCGAGCACCGGGGCGCTGCTCATCAGCCGCTTGCCGGTGACCGCGGTCTCGGCGGCGTCGAGGATCACGCACAGTCCCCGGCCGCCGGCGTCCACGACCCCGGCCTGGGCGAGCATCGGCAGCTGGTCGGGGGTGCGCGCCAGGGCGGTGCGGGCGGCCGCCGCGGCAGCGCGGAACACGTGCCCGAGGCGGTGCTCCGGGTCGAGCGCGGACCGCCCGGCGGCGTCGGAGGCGGCCCGGGCGACGCTGAGGATGGTGCCCTCCACGGGTCGTCCGACGGCGGCGTAGCTCGCCCACGTGGCGTCCGCGAACGCGTCGGCGGCCACCTGGGCGGAGCGGTCATCGGGGCCGGCCTCGCCGAGCCGGCGCACGAACGCGCCGATGAGCTGGGACAAGATCACCCCCGAGTTGCCGCGGGCGCCGAGCAGGGCACCCCGCGCGAACGCGGCCAGTGCCACCCGCAACGCCGTCGGGGCGTCGTACGCCTCCGGACCGACGGCCTCGACCATCGCGTCGCGCGCGGCCTCGAGGGTGAGGAACATGTTGGTGCCGGTGTCGCCGTCGGGGACCGGGTAGACGTTGAGCGCGTCGATCTCCTCGCGGGCCGCCCCCAGGGCCTCGACCGCGAGGTCAGCGAACCTCAGCACGGTGGGCAGGTCCAGGGTGGCCAGCCTGTCCCCGGTGTCGCCGGTCACCCAACGCCTCCCTCATCGTCGTACCGTAGAAGCGGTGTCAGGGTAGTGCAGCCCGGCGACAGCGGCTCGATTCGCGCCGGGTCGGGGCATCGGATACTCTGGTGCGGTTGCCCGGGCACGTCTGGGCACCTCTGATCCAGAACCTAGCAATCCCAGGAGTTCACGGTGGCTGCCGTCTGTGACATCTGCGCCAAGGGCCCGGGCTTCGGCAACAACCGCCCGTGGTCGCGCAAGATTACGAAGCGTCGCTTCGACCCCAACATCCAGCGCGTCCGCGCCACGGTGAACGGTGCTCCCAAGCGCCTCAACGTCTGCACCGGTTGCCTGAAGGCCGGCAAGGTCACCCGCTGACCCGCGCTGAACGTAGAGAAGAGCCGCCCCTCGGGGCGGCTTTTTTCATGCCCGCTGAGAGGTGGGGGTCAGTGGTCGAAGTGGGTGTGGCCGCGGGGACCGTCGTACTCCCCGCCGTCGACGGTGACGCCGGAGCCGATGCCGACGGTGCCGATCTCGCGCCAGCCGGTGGGCACCGAGCCGGGCGCGAACGTGGCGACCAGGGCGTGGTCGTCGCCGCCGCCGAGGATGAAGCGGAGCGGGTCGGCGCCGAGTGCCGCGCCGACGGCCTGCAGCGGCTCGGGGATCTCGAACGCACCCGCGCGCACGTCGACCGCGACCGCGCTCGCGGCAGCCAGGTGACCGATGTCGGCGAGCAGCCCGTCGGAGATGTCGATCATCGACGTCGCACCCGCACGTAGGGCCTGTGCGCCGGCGGCGTAGGGCGGCTCGGGACGGCGGTAGGCCTCCACGAGCACCCGCGGCGACCGGAAGCCCCGGCCGAGGACCGCGAGGCCGGCAGCGGCCCAGCCCTGGCGTCCGGCGATCGCCACCACGTCCCCGGGACGGGCCCCGGTCCGCCGTACCGGCTCGCCGTCGACGCTGCCCATCACGGTGACCGCGACCACCACCTGGTCGGCCGCCGTCAGGTCGCCGCCGACGACGGACGCGCCCACGAGGTCGGCCTCGGCCGCGATGCCCTCGGCGAGCCCGAGCGCCCACGCGACCGGCAGGTCGGACGGCGCGGCCAGCCCGACCGTCAGCGCGGTCGCGTGCCCGCCCATGGCGTTGATGTCGGACAGGTTGGCCGCGGCGGCCCGCCGGCCGATGTCCACGGCGTCGGCCCAGTCCCTGCGGAAGTGCCGGCCGTCGACGAGGACGTCGGTCGAGACGACGACGCGCCCGTCCGGTACGGCGACCACGGCCGCGTCGTCGCCGGGCCCGAGGATGACGTTCTCCCCCTGGGTGAAGCGCTCCGCCAAGGCGGCCACGAGGCCGAACTCGCCGAGGTCTGCAAGGGTCTGGGTGGGGGAAGTCATGGGCGACATTCAAACGGATACGGGGACCTTGTTCCGGCAGGGGCGCGCCACGCGATAGGTTGACTCGACTGGTGTCCCGACGAGAACACAGGAGTACCCAATGGTGGTGCAGGCCTACATCCTCATCCAGACCGACGTCGGCAAGGCCGCCGAGGTGGCCGCTGAGATCGCCGAGGTCAAGGGTGTGACGCTGGCCGAGGACGTCACCGGGCCCTACGACGTCATCGTGCGTGCCGAGGCCCGCAACGTCGACGAGCTGGGCAAGCTCGTGGTCGCCAAGGTGCAGAACATCCCCGGCATCACGCGCACCCTGACGTGCCCGGTCGTCCACATCTGACGAACCCGGTGCGCAGCCCTCGACGGCGCCCCGCTCTCACGAGCGCGGGCGCCGTCGCCTTTCTGCTCCTGCTCGCCGGGTGCGGTGGCGCGGTCGAGGTCGACCCGCCGCACCCGACGGGCTCCGCCCGCTCCGCGTGTACGGCGCTCAGCAAGGCCCTGCCGGCGAAGGTGGACGACCAGGCACGCCGTACCGTCGACCCGGCCTCACCCTTCACAGCCGCCTGGGGCGACCCCGCGATCGTGCTGCGCTGCGGGGTGGGCACGCCGCACGGCTTCGGGCGCGCGTCGACCTGCATGGTGACCAACGGGGTCGGCTGGTTCATCCCCGAGGACCAGATCACCGGGGAGGCCACCGACATCACCATGACCGCCGTCGGCCGGAAGGCCTTCGTGGAGGTCGCGCTGCCCGCGGACTACTTCCCGCCGGCCGCCGCGATGGTGGACCTCGCGAAAGCCCTGAAGCAGGCCGTCCCGCAGGTGCGTCCCTGCGTCTGAGGCGTCAGCGCAGGCCGGTCCCGCGGTGCAGCGCGAGCTGGATCAGCCGGTCGACGAGCGCCGGGTAGTCGAGGCCGGTCTCGGCCCACATCCGCGGGAACAGCGAGGTCGGGGTGAACCCCGGCATCGTGTTGATCTCGTTGATCACGACCCGGTCGTCGGGGAGCACGAAGAAGTCCACCCGGGCCAGGCCCTCGCAGCCGAGCGCGTCGAACGCGCGCACCGCGATCTCCCGGATCTCGTCGCTCTGCTGCTCGGTCAGGTCGGCCGGAACGGCGAGCTCGGTGTGCTCCTCGGGCAGGTACTTCGCGGCGAAGTCGTAGAACTCGTGGCTGGGGTCGACCAGGATCTCGGCGACCACCGAGGCGTCCGGGGCGTTGTCGCCGAAGCCCTGGAGCACGCCGCACTCGACCTCGCGGCCACCCTCGGCGGCCACCTCGACGAGCACCTTCGGGTCGTGGCGCTGCGCCTCCTCGACGGCCGCGGCGAGCTCCTCGGCACCCTTGACCTTGCTGATGCCCATGCTCGACCCGGCCCGGCACGGCTTGACGAACACCGGGTAGCCCAGCGAGGACACGCTCTCCTCGCAGGCCGCCGGGTCGGTGGCCCAGTCGCGGGAGGTGATCACCGTGTAGGGCAGCACCGGCAGGCCCTGTGCCTGGAAGACGATCTTCATGTAGTGCTTGTCCATGCCGACCGCGGAGGCGAGCACGCCGGCGCCGACGTAGCGCACGCCCGCCATCTCGAGCAGCCCCTGCAGGGTGCCGTCCTCGCCCCACGGGCCGTGCAGCAGCGGGAACACCACGTCGACCTCGCCGAGGGTGCGCGGCACCGAGCTCTGCTCGTGCACGACCAGCTCGGACCCGTTGCCCTCGTTGGCGATCGCGACCGTCGCACGGCTGCCGTCCACCTCGGGCAGGGAGTCCGGGGAGGTGATCGCGAGCCGCGACGTGTCGGCCGACTCCAGGACCCAGCGGCCGTCGGTGGCGATGCCGACCGGCACCACGTCGTACCTGTCGGTGTCGATGGCCTTCAGCACGCTGCCGCCGGTCGCGCAGGAGATGGCGTGCTCGCTGGACCGGCCGCCGAAGACCACCGCCACGCGCGGCTTGCGGGTCGTCTGCTCGGCACCGGCGGGGGTCTGGGTGTCGTCGTGGTCGCTCATGGTGGCCTCGACCCTACCGGTCCGCGCGGGCCACCTAGGGTGTGGGCATGTCGTCCCCGTCTGCCCGTCCGCTGCGCCCTGCCACCGTCGCCGTCACCGCCGGACGGCCGCCGCACACCCCCGACAACCCGCTCAACGTCCCGCTCACCCCGGCCTCGACCTACGTCGCCGGCGGAGCCCTGGAGTACGGCCGCTACGGCAACCCGACGTGGACCGCGTTCGAGGAGGCGCTGGGCGCCCTCGAAGGAGGTACGGCGCTCGCGTTCGCCTCGGGCCTGGCCGCCGTCGCGACCGTGCTGGACCTGGTCGGCACCGGCCAGAAGGTGGTGGCGCCGCGGCACGCCTACAACGGCACGGTGCTGCAGATGGCCGACCTGGAGGCGCGGGGCCGGATCACGGTGCAGCTCGTCGACGTGACCGACACCGCCGAGGTGACCGCGGCCTGCCAGGACGCCGCACTCGTGTGGCTGGAGTCGCCGACGAACCCGGCGCTCGAGATCGCCGACATCCCGCCGATCGTGGCCGCCGCGCACGACGCCGGTGCCTACGTGGTGGTCGACAACACGTTCGCCACTCCCCTGCTCCAGCAGCCGCTCAGCCTCGACGCCGACATCGTCGTGCACTCGGCGACCAAGTTCATCTCCGGCCACAGCGACGTGCTGCTCGGCGCGCTCGTCACCGGCAACGAGGCGCTCGCCGACGTGCTGAAGAAGCGGCGCGACCTGATCGGCGCGATCCCCGGCACGTTCGAGACGTGGCTCGCGCTGCGCGGCCTGCGCACCCTGCACGTCCGCCTCGACCGGGCGCAGGCCAACGCTGCCGAGCTCGCCGAGCGGCTGGACCGGCACCCGGCCGTCAGCCAGGTCCGCTACCCCGGCTTCGGGGCGATCGTCTCGGTGGTGCTGGCCGAGGGCGCGATGGCGGCGGACCTGCTGTGCCGCAAGACGCAGCTGTGGGTGCACGCCACCAGCCTGGGCGGCGTGGAGTCGACCTTCGAGCGGCGGCGCCGCTGGAAGACCGAGCCGGCCACCATCCCCGAGGGCCTGGTGCGGATGTCGGTCGGCATCGAGGACGTCGACGACCTGTGGGACGACCTCGTGACCGCGCTGGACGACCTGACCGGCTGATCAGTCCTTCTCGTGCTTGGTCTCGCGCGAGATCAGGCTGGTGAGCATGTCGGCGGCGGTCATCTCGCCCTCGACGACGGCGTGCACGTGCTGGACGATCGGGGCGTCCACGCCGACCCGGCGGGCCAGGTCGAGCAGCGACGAGCAGGACTTCACGCCCTCGGCGACCTGGCGGGTGGTGGCCATGATCTCCTCGGTCGTCATGCCCTGGCCGAGCTTCTCCCCGAACGTGCGGTTGCGAGACAGCGGCGAGGAGCAGGTGGCGACGAGGTCGCCGAGGCCGGCCAGCCCCATCAGCGTCATCGGGTCGGCGCCGAGCCGGGTCGCCAGCCGTGCCGTCTCCGCGAGGCCGCGGGTGATCACCGAGGCGGTGGTGTTGTCGCCGAACCCGAGCCCGTGCGCCATCCCGACCGCGAGGCCGATCACGTTCTTGTAGGCGCCGCCGAGCTCGCAGCCGACCACGTCGGTCGACGAGTAGGGCCGGTAGGTCGCCGAGTGGCAGACGTCGCGCAGCTTCTCCGCGACCTGCTCGTCGACGCACGCGACGACCGCGGCTGCCGGCTCGCGCATCGCGATCTCCTTGGCCAGGTTGGGCCCGCTGACGACTGCGATCCGGTCCGGGCCGGCACCGGTGACCTCGGCGATCACCTCGCTCATCCGCTTCAGGGAGCCGAGCTCGACGCCCTTCATCAAGGAGACCAGCACCGCCGTGTCGGGGATCAGCGGCGCCCACTGCGTGAGGTTCTCGCGCAGGTGCTGCGAGGGCATCGCGAGCACCACGTAGGACGCGTTGTGGAGTGCGTCCGCGATGTCGGTGGTGGCGCGCACGTTGTCGGGCAGCTCGATGCCGGGCAGGTAGTCGGTGTTCTCGCGCTTGCCGTTGACGGCCTCGCAGACCTCCTCACGGCGGGCGTAGAGGACGACCTCGTTGCCGGCGTCCGCCAGGACGATCGAGAACGCCGTACCCCAGGAGCCGGCGACCAGCACGGCGACCTTGCTCATCGCTCGCCCCGCTTCTTGTCGCGGGCGTGCGGGTTGCCGATCTCGCGCACCCCCGCGCTCCGGGAGTCGAAACGTACGGCGGGCGCGGTCTCGCCACGCAGGTCCTCGAGAAGCCTGGTCACGGCGTCCATGATCCGCTCCGTGGCCTCGTGCAGCACCTCCGGGGTCAAGGGCTGGTCCCGCAGGTCGTCGAGGTCGACCGGGTCACCGGCCTTCACGCTCATCGTCTTGCGGGGGAACAGGTGCGCGCGCCGGGCGTAGGGCGCGAGGATCAGGTTGGGTCCCCACTGCGCGACCGGCACGACCGGGACGCCGGCGGTGAGCGCGATCCGCGCGGCACCGGTCTTCCCCGTCATCGGCCACATCGCCGGCTCGCGGGTGATCGTGCCCTCCGGGTAGACCACGACGCACTCGCCCTTCTCGACCGCGGCCACGGCGGCGCTGAACGCCTTCGACGCGTCGCTGGTCAGGCGGTAGACCGGGATCTGCCCGGCGCTGCGGACGATCGCGCCGGCGACCGGGATCTTGAACACCGCGGCCTTGGCCAGGAACCGCACGAGGCGGCCGTGCGCGTAGAGGAAGTGCGCGAACGTGAACGGGTCGAGGTGCGAGACGTGGTTGGCCGCCACCACGACGCCACCGGTCGCCGGGATCTTCTCCCCGTCGACCCACCGGCGCTTCGTGAGCAGCAGCAGCACCGGCTCCACGAGCGCGACGCAGAAGGTGAACGCCCAGCCCTTCCGCTGCTGCACCTTGCGGGGGTTGCCCAACGCGCACTCTCCTGTCGTCCTGCCGGCCGGGTTCCGACCGAGGTTACCCGGGCACAGCATGCCGTATCCGAGACGGACCTGGCAGGATCGACCGCGATGTCCGACCACGCCCCCTCCCCCAGGTTCGGCCTGCTCGTCCCGGTGAAACCACCGGCGGTCGCGAAGAGCAGGCTGGCCGCGCTCGGCGACGACGCCCGTGTCGAGCTGGCCCGCGCGTTCGCCCTCGACACCGTCGCGGCCGCGCTCTCGACCCCCTCGGTCGGCGCCGTCCTCGCGGTCACCGACGACCACGTGCTGGCGTCCGCGTTGTACGACGCCGGCACGCACGTGCTCCCCGACGGCGTCTCCGACGACCTCAACGGCACGCTGGAGCAGGCCGCGGCCGAGCTCGCCCGCCGCTTCCCCGACCTGAGGCCCGGCGCGCTCTGCGCCGACCTCCCCGCGCTGCGGCCCGACGACCTCGAGGCCGTCCTGGCGGCGGCGCCGGCGTCGGGCGCGGCGTTCGTGGCGGACGCCGACGGGGTGGGTACGACGCTCCTGGTCGCCGCGTCCGCCGCCGAGCTGCGTCCTGCCTTCGGGCCGTCGTCGCGTGCCGCCCACCTGGCAGCAGGTGCGGTCGAGCTGGACGCCGGCACGTCGGTGCGTCGCGACGTCGACACCCCGGCGGACCTCGACGCGGCTCTCGGGCTGGGTGTCGGGCCCCGCACGTCGGTGGCCGCGGCCCTGCTGGGGCTTAGGGTCTAGGGCATGCAGGGCACCGTCTCCGCCTTCGACCCGACCACCGCGGCCGGCCGCGTCCTCCTCGACGACGGCGTGGAGCTGCCGTTCCCGGGCTCCGCGCTCGCGGGCACCGAGCTGCGGCTGCTGCGGCCCGGCCAGCGGGTCCGGCTCACCGTCGAGGACGACACCGTGACCGCGCTGCAGATCCTGACCCTGTCCTAAGAGATCGCGCCCTCCAAGACACGCAGCAGGGCCGGCCCCTCACGGGCCGGCCCTGCTGTCGTGTGGCGTGCTGCGTCAGGCCTTCTTGGCTGCGGCCTTCTTCGCCGGAGCCTTCTTGGCCGGAGCCTTCTTCGCGGGCGCCTTCTTCGCAGGTGCCTTCTTGGCCGCCGTGGTCGTGGCGGTCGTGGTCTTCTTCGCGGCAGCCGTCTTCGCCGGAGCCTTCTTCGCAGGCGCTTTCTTGGCGGGGGCGGTCTTGGCGGTCGTGGTCTTCTTCGCGGCCGTCTTGGCCGGAGCCTTCTTGGCTGCGGTGGTGGTCTTGCTCGCGGTGGTCTTCGCGGGCGCCTTCTTCGCCGGGGCCTTCTTCGCGGGCACGGCCTTGGCGGTCGTCTTCTTCGCCGTGGCGGTCGCCGAGGCGGCGGCCGACAGCGTGAGCTTCGGCAGCTTCTTGGCGCCGGAGACGACAGCCTTGAGGTCGGCGCCCGGGTTGAACTTCGGGATCGCCGTCTTCTTGGCCTTGATGCGCTCCCCCGTGCGCGGGTTGCGGACCCAGCGGGCGTCGCGCACCCGCTTCTCGAAGGAGCCGAAGCCGGTGATGGCGACCTTCTCGCCCTTGGCGACCTCACGAGTGATGGTGTCGAGCACCGACTCGAGAGCGTGCGACGCGGCCTTCTTGTTGCCCTCGAAGCGAGCGGCGAGCGTGTCGATCAGCTGACTCTTGTTCACAAGCTTCCCTTCCGTGAACGGTGAGAGGTCGAACCCATGCCCGACCACTGCCTTGCACGCTAAGGACATCTGAGCGTCGCCACAATCAATACACGCACTTTTCCCTTGCATATTTGGGCGTTCTCTTTGAATGCACAAAGTCGCCGAGGGACGCCGTACGAGGGGATAGAAGGAATGCGCGAGAAAGGCCGAAGCCGGAATCCCCTTACAGGAAAGGGAATTCTCAGAGAGTTACGGGCTTGAACGGGGGCCGCGTCGCCTCGAAAGCCGCGATGTCGTCGGCGTGCGAGAGCGTGATGCCGATGTCGTCGAGTCCCTCGAGCAGCCGCCAGCGCGTGTAGTCGTCGATGTGGAACGGCGCGACCACGTCGCCCGCACGCACCTCGCGCTTCTCCAGGTCGACGGTGACCTCGGCGGTCGGGTCGGCCTCGGTGATCTGCCACAGCTGCTCGACGACGTCCTGGTCGACCTGCGCGGCGACGAGCCCGGCCTTGCCGGAGTTGCCCCGGAAGATGTCGGCGAACCGGCTCGAGATGACGGCCTTGAACCCGTAGTCCTGCAAGGACCACACGGCGTGCTCGCGTGAGGAACCGGTGCCGAAGTCGGGGCCGGCGACGAGCACGGAGACGCCCTGCCGCTCGGGCTGGTTGAGGATGAACTCGGGGTCGTTGCGCCACGCGCCGAACAGGCCGTCCTCGAAACCGGTGCGCGTGACGCGCTTGAGGTAGACGGCCGGGATGATCTGGTCGGTGTCGACGTTGCTGCGCCGCAGCGGGAGCGCGGTGCCGGTGTGGGTGGTGAACTTCTCCATGTCAGCCCAGCTCCTTCAGGCGTTCGTCGGGTCGAGTGCGGGCAGGTCGGAGGGCGCGGCGAGCGTGCCGGCGATCGCGGTCGCGGCGGCGACCAGCGGCGAGACCAGGTGCGTGCGGCCACCCTTGCCCTGCCTGCCCTCGAAGTTGCGGTTCGACGTCGAGGCGCTGCGCTCCCCCGGCGTGAGCTGGTCGGGGTTCATGCCCAGGCACATCGAGCAGCCCGCGCCGCGCCACTCGCCGCCGGCCTCCTTGAAGACCACGTCGAGCCCCTCGTCCTCGGCCTGCAGGCGCACGCGCACCGAGCCGGGCACGACGAGCAGGCGGGTGCCGTCGGCGACCTTGCGGCCCTTGACGACGGCCGCGGCCGCGCGCAGGTCCTCGATGCGGCCATTGGTGCAGGAGCCCACGAAGACCGTGTCCACCGCGACCTCGCGCAGCGGGGTGCCGGCGGTGAGGCCCATGTACTCCAGGGCCTTCTCGGCCGCGACCCGGTCGCCCGGGTCGGCGAAGTCCTCCGGAGCAGGTACGACGGACCCGAGCGGCACACCCTGGCCGGGGTTGGTGCCCCAGGTGACGAACGGCGTCATCGTGGACGCGTCGAGGACGATCTCCTTGTCGAAGGTGGCGTCCTCGTCGGTCACCAGCGTGCGCCAGTGCTCGACGGCGGCGACCCAGTCCTCGCCCTTCGGTGCCTCCGGACGGCCCTCGATGTAGTCGAACGTGGTCTGGTCGGGGGCGATCAGGCCGGCCTTGGCGCCCCACTCGATGGACATGTTGCAGATGGTCATCCGCGCCTCCATCGAGAGCTCCTCGATGGCCGGGCCGCGGTACTCCACGATGTAGCCCTGGCCGCCGCCGGTGCCGGTGTGCGCGATCAGCGTCAGCACCAGGTCCTTGGCGGTCACTCCCTCGGGCAGCGAGCCCTCGACGGTGACCGCCATCGTCTTCGGCTTGGCCTGCGTGAGTGTCTGGGTGGCGAGCACGTGCTCGACCTCGGAGGTGCCGATGCCGAACGCGATCGCGCCGAACGCGCCGTGGGTCGAGGTGTGCGAGTCGCCGCAGACGATGGTCATGCCCGGCTGCGTCAGCCCGAGCTGCGGTCCGACGACGTGCACGATGCCCTGCTCGACGTCGCCCAGCGGGTGCAGCCGGACGCCGAACTCCGCGGCGTTGCGGCGCAGCGTCTCCACCTGGGTGCGCGACACGGGGTCGGCGATCGGCTTGTCGACGTCGACCGTGGGCACGTTGTGGTCCTCGGTGGCCAGGGTCAGGTCGGGACGCCGTACGGTGCGACCGGCGAGGCGCAGGCCCTCGAACGCCTGGGGCGAGGTGACCTCGTGGATGAGGTGAAGGTCGATGTAGAGCAGGTCGGGCTCCCCCTCCGCCGTCCGGACGACGTGCTCGTCCCACACTTTCTCGGCAAGGGTCCTGCCCATGGCTGCGCTCCTTCTCCTGCTCGGTCCTCGCGCCCCACCCGGCGTCCGGGCAGTGCGCACTGCTCGGTCCAGTCTGCCCCGAAGTCGGACTTGCATTCCACACTTCAAGACGCCAAGATCAGCATATGGACAACTCCAGCGGCGTCGGCGTTCTCGACAAGGCGGCTCTCGTGCTCTCCGCGCTCGAGGCCGGACCGGCCACCCTGGCGGGCCTGGTGGCCGGCACGGGCCTGGCGCGACCCACCGCACACCGGCTCGCGGTCGCCCTCGAGCACCACCGTCTGGTGGCCCGCGACATGCAGGGCCGCTTCGTGCTCGGGCCTCGCCTCTCGGAGCTCTCCGCGGCCGCCGGCGAGGACCGGCTGCTGGCCGCTGCCGGACCGGTGCTGGCCCGGCTGCGCGACATCACCGGCGAGTCCGCCCAGCTGTGGCGGCGGCAGGGTGACTACCGCGTCTGCGTCGCCGCCGCCGAGCGCCCCTCTGGCCTGCGCGACACGATCCCGGTCGGCTCGCAGCTGACCATGCGTGCCGGGTCCGCCGCCCAGGTGCTGCTCGCCTGGGAGGACCCGGAGCGGATGCACCGCGGCCTCCAGAACGCCGCGTTCTCCGCGACCGCGCTGTCCGGCATCCGCCGGCGCGGCTGGGCCCAGTCGGTCGGCGAGCGCGAGCAGGGCGTCGCGTCCGTGTCCGCCCCGGTCCGCTCCCCCTCGGGCAAGATCATCGCCGCGGTCTCGGTCTCCGGTCCCCTCGAGCGGCTCTCCCGCCAGCCGGGACGCATGCACGCCCCCGCCGTGCTCGCCGCCGCGGAGCGGCTCTCCGAGTCGCTGCGCCGCGCCGCCGCCGAGTAGCCCTCAGAACAGGGCGTCCTGCTCGAGGTCGAGCAGGGTCTGCTTGCGGTCCACCCCGCCGGCGTAGCCGGTGAGCGTGCCGTTGGCGCCGACGACCCGGTGGCAGGGAACCACGATCGGGATCGGGTTGCGCCCGTTGGCGAGACCGACGGCCCGCGAGGCGGCGTTGGTCTTGCCCAGTCGCGCTGCGATGTCGCCGTACGTCGCGGTCTCGCCGTAGGGGATCCGGCACAGCTGTGCCCACACCCGGTGCTGGAAGTCGGTGCCGTCCGGCCGCAGGGGCAGGTCGAACTCCTTCAGGTCCCGCGAGAAGTACGACGTCAGCTGCCGTCGCGCCTCCGCGAGGAGCGGGTGCGCGTCGTCGCGGTCGCCGACCGGCCGACCGGCCGAGCGCTCGGCGGCCACGGTGACCGAGGAGCGTTGCGAGAGGCTGGCAGGACGGGGCCCGGCGAACTCGATCGCGATGATCGCGTCGGCCGCCTCGATGATGCGCAGCGGTCCCACGGGTGAGTCCATCGAGGTCCACATGTCAGGTCTCCTGGTGAGGGTCGGGATCAGTCAACGAGGTCCACAGGTGCATCTGCGCGTAGGAGCGCCAGGGCCGCCAGCGCTCGGCCAGCCGGGACACCGCCCGGGGGCCCGTGCTGCCTGCGCCGAGCCGGGCCAGGGCGTGCTTCACGCCCACGTCGGTCGGGAGGAACACGTCCGGGTGACCGAGGGCGCGCATGGCGACGTAGTCCGCGGTCCACGGTCCGATGCCGGGCAGCTCGAGCAGGAGCGCGCGCACGTCGGCGCGGTCGGCGCTGCGGTCGAGCGGGATGTCGCCCGAGGCCAGTGCGGCACACAGTCCGATCAGGGCGCGGCCGCGGGCGCGGGGCATCGGGAGCTCCTCCGGCGCGAGGGCCGCGAGCGCAGCGGCCGTCGGGAACGCGTGGGTGAGCCCGTCCTGGAGCTCACCGGTGGGGAGCCGCTCCCCGAGCCGCTCGGTCAGGCGGGCCGCGACGGTTGCGGCGCCGGCGACCGAGACCTGTTGGCCGAGCACGGCGCGGACGGCCACCTCGTGGCCGTCGACGTGGCCCGGCACCCGCAGGCCCGGACGACGGCGCACCAGCGGGGCCAGCGCAGGGTCGTCGCACAGCGCCTCGTCGACGGCGACGGGGTCGCAGTCGGCGTCGACGAGCCGGCGGCAGCGCTCGACGGCGGCGCCGACGTCACGCAGGTCGGCGACCTCGAGCTCGCAGCGGACCGCCTCGACGTCGCTGCTGCTCACGTCGGCGCTCAGCCGCACCCGGCCGTGGCCGTGCGGCAACGTCAGGGTGCGGGCGTACCAGCTCTCCCCAGCGGCCTCCACGCCGGCGACGACCCTCAGCCGCAGGAAGTCGAGCAGGTCGCGGGCGTCGAACGGCGTGCGCACCGCGATCCGCAGGTCGAGCCGCCCGTCCTGCGACGGCGCCGGGCCGCGACGTCGCGCGCGCAGCTCGGTGGGGCTGGCGGCGTAGACCTCGCGGACCGTGTCGTTGAACTGGCGCACGCTGGCGAAGCCGGAGGCGAACGCCACGTCCGCGAACGTCATGCAGGTGGTCTCGATCAGGGTGCGTGCGTTCTGGGCACGGCGCGCCCTGGCCAGTGCCAGGGGTCCGGCCCCGAGCTCCGCGCCGAGCACCCGGGACAGGTGCCGCGCGGTGTAGCCGACCCGGCGCGCGAGCCCGTCGACACCCTCACGCTCGACGACACCGTCGGCGATCAGCCGCATCGCCCGCCCGGCCACGTCGGCGGCCACGTCCCAGTCCGGGGAGCCGGGCGTCGCGTCCGGGAGGCAGCGCTTGCAGGCCCGGAAGCCGGCGGCCTGGGCCGCGGCGGCGGTCCGGTGGAACGTCACGTTGGCGCGCTGCGGCGTGGTCGCCGGGCACGACGGCCGGCAGTAGATCCCGGTGGACGTGACGCCGGTGTAGAAGACGCCGTCGAACCGGCGGTCGCGGCTCTTCACCGCCCGGTAGCAGGCCTCGGTGTCCTCGATGTCCATGTCGAGGATCCTCTCCCAGCAGCAGGACGTTTGCTAGCGGGATTCGGACACGGCCGTGAAGGCCGCGGAGAGTGAACGAGTGGTACCCCCGACCGGATTCGAACCGGCGCTACCGCCTTGAGAGGGCGGCGTGCTAGGCCACTACACAACGGGGGCGTCGCGCAAGATCTGCGCGGAGGAACGGACCTGCGTCCGTCGTACCCCCGACCGGATTCGAACCGGCGCTACCGCCTTGAGAGGGCGGCGTGCTAGGCCACTACACAACGGGGGCTTGCTACGTGATGTGCGTGGCCCCCGGTCGAGACCGGGCACCGAAGCACGTCGCTGGGGTACTAGGACTCGAACCTAGACTAACTGGACCAGAACCAGTCGGGCTGCCAATTACCCCATACCCCATGGGATGAACGCTTCTCCGTTTCCGGTGAAGCGAGCAGAACAATACATGGGTCCCAGCCACGCGCCAAAACCGGCGAAGCGCCCACCGACGCTGCGGTGAGACCCGTCACGTCACCGCCACTGCGGGCTCGTCCGGGGTCGCCGGGACGGGCGGCCGGGTCCTGGTCTGCACGCCCATCCGACGTGCCACCACGAGCACGAGGGCGAAGTAGACGCCCGACTGGGTGAGCGTGTTGACGATGTTCCACCAGCTCACGTCGGTCACGTTGAGCGTGTCGGTGAGGTTGCCGAACGCGACAGCGGCGCCGAACGCGAGGAAGTTGTTGAGGATGTGCAGCGCGATGCCCGCCTCGAGCCCGCCGGTGAGGATGACCAGCCAGCCCGCGATCAGCCCGAACATGAACCGGTCGAAGAACAGTGGGAAGTTCTGGCCCAGCCCGTGCGCGAGCGCGAATAGGGTCGCGGTGACGAGGATCGCGCCCCACTGCGACAGCTTCTGGCGTACGACGGACTCGTGGACGCCGAACAGCGACCCGAACGCCTGCATCAGGTAGCCGCGGAAGACGTACTCCTCCCCCGCCGCCTGCAACGGTGTCGTGAAGATCACGATGAGGCCGATGACCGCGGACGTCGCGGTGAAGTGGTTGAGCTTGCCGCTCATCGAGGTGTCCGCGCCCTGGGGCAGCAGCATCCCGACCAGCACCTGCGCGAGCAGCGCGACGAACGCGAGGCCGAGGCAGGCGAAGAACAGCCGCCACCGGATCTTGGGCTGCACCGACATCAGCCAGCGCGGCCGCAGCCGGTGGATCACGCGCACCAGGAACCAGGCCACGAACACCATCGAGCCGAGCACCAGGTTGAGGTAGAGCAGCGCCGCGGGGTCGATCGTCTTCAGGGTGGCGGCGTCCTGGAACTTGGTCCAGAAGTCGCCGCCCTCGGCGTAGACGCCGAGCGCCAGCACCGGGAGGAAGACGATCGGCGCGACGATGAACATCGCCAGCAGCAGCGAGAGCACGCCGACCAGCGGCTTCCACCAGCGGTAGTTCCAGGTGCGCAGGATCAGGTGGTAGGGCCGCGGCGCCGCGTGCGGGAACCGCGGCAGCGGCGCCGGGCCCGGGGCAGGAGGCGGAGGCCAGCTTCCTGGGGGGTACTGCTCGCTCATGCCTCCGCCACCTTCCATGACGTCGGGAGTCAGCCCTGCTGGGCGCTCGCCAACCTGGCCAGGGAGCGCTCGCGACCGAGCAGCTCCAGGGACTCGAACAGCGGCGGGGAGATTCGCCGGCCGGTGACCGCGACCCGCACGGCACCGAACGCGTTGCGCGGCTTGAGGCCGAGGTTCTCGATCAGCGCCGTGCGCAGCGCCTCGTCGATGGCGGCGGTCTCCCATGCCGGGAGCTCCGCGAGCGCGTCGTGCGCGGCCTTGACCACGCCGCGACCGTCCTCGTTGAGCAGCTTCACGGCGTCGGCCGGGTCGCGCTCGAAGTCCGCCTCGTCCACGAACAGGAAGCCGAGCATGTCGACAGCCTCGCCGAGCACGGTCATCCGCTCGTGCACCAGCGGCGCCGCCGCCTCGAGCAGGGCCCGCTGGTCCGCGGTGACCTCGTCGCCCAGGAGCTCGGCGCGCTGCAGGAACGGCACCATCCGGTCGGTCAGGTCGGCGACGTCGAGCGCGCGCAGGTGCGTCGCGTTGATCGCCTCGGCCTTCTTCAGGTCGAAGCGGGCCGGGTTGGGGTTGACCCGCTCGATCGTGAACGCCTCGACCATCTCCTGCATCGAGAAGATGTCGTTGTCCTCGGCGATCGCCCAGCCGAGCAGCGCGAGGTAGTTGAGCAGGCCCTCGGGCAGGAAGCCGCGGTCGCGGTAGCCGAGCAGGTTGGCCTCGGGGTCGCGCTTGGAGAGCTTCTTGTTGCCCTGGCCCATCACGTAGGGCAGGTGGCCGAACCGCGGGGTGGAGCCGTCGACGACGCCGATCTCGCGCAGCGCGTCGTAGAGCGCGATCTGCCGCGGCGTCGAGGACAGCAGGTCCTCGCCGCGCAGCACGTGGGTGATCTGCATCAGCGCGTCGTCGACCGGGTTGACCAGCGTGTAGAGCGGGTGCCCGTTGCCGCGTACCAGCACGTAGTCCGGGACGTTCTCGGGCTGGAACGTGATCTCGCCGCGCACCAGGTCGTCGAACGTGGTGGCGGTGTCAGGCATCCGGAAGCGGACCACCGGGGTCCGGCCCTCCGCGTCGTACGACGCCCGCTGCTCGTCGCTGAGCTCGCGGCAGTGGCCGTCGTAACCGGGGGCGCGGCCCTCCTTGCGGGCCTGCTCGTTGCGCGCCTCGAGCTCCTCGGTGGAGCAGTAGCAGTGGTAGGCGCGGCCGGCCTCGAGCAGCTTCGCGGCGACGTCGGCGTAGACGTCGTACCGCTCGGACTGCCGGTAGGGGCCGAACGGGCCGCCGACCTCGGGGCCCTCGTCCCACGCGAAGCCGAGCCAGCGCATCGTCTCGAGCAGGGTGTCGTAGGACTCCTGCGAGTCGCGCGCGGCGTCGGTGTCCTCGATGCGGAACACGAACGTGCCGCCGTGGTGGCGGGCGAACGCCCAGTTGAACAGCGCCGTCCGGGCCAGCCCGACGTGCGGGGACCCGGTCGGGGACGGGCAGAAGCGGACGCGCACGGCGTCAGTCACGAGAAACCACCTTGTTGGTCAGGGAGCCGATGCCGGCGATCGAGACCTCGACCTCGTCACCGACGTTCATGGGACCGACACCCGAAGGCGTGCCGGTGAGGATGACGTCGCCGGGCAGCAGCGTCATCACCGAGGAGACGTAGGCGACCAGCGCGGCCACGTCGAAGACCATGTCCTTGGTCGACCCGTCCTGGACGACGTCGCCATTGAGGAAGGTCTGTACCTTCAGGTCACTGGTGTCGAGCTCGGTCTCGATCCACGGGCCGAGCGGGCAGAACGAGTCGAACCCCTTGGCCCGGGTGAACTGCACGTCGCCGCGCTGCAGGTCGCGCGCGGTCACGTCGTTGGCGACGGTGTAGCCGTGGATCACCTCGGCGACCCGCTCCGGCGCCACGTCGCGGCAGATCCGGCCGATGACCACGGCGAGCTCGCCCTCGTAGTGCACCTCCTGGCTCTGGCGCGGGTAGAACACCGGGTCGCCCGGGCCCACCACGGAGGTGTTGGGCTTGAGGAACATCAGCGGCTCGGCCGGGACGTCGCCGCCCATCTCGGCGGCGTGCGCCGCGTAGTTCCTGCCGATGCCCACGACCTTGCTGCGCGGCAGCACCGGCGCGAGCAGACGCACCTGGGAAAGCGGCACCTGCTGCTCGGTCGGGTGGATGCCGACATAGAGCGGGTCTCCCTGGAGCGGCACGATGATGCTGTCGTCGCTGGGGATGCCGAGCTGGTCGACGTCTCCCTCGACGATGCCGAACAGGGGGTCGTCTCCGGTGGTGAACCTCGCAATACGCACGCGCCGAGCCTACCGGCGGGTCGGGCAGCGGTTCACTGCACCACCGTCTCGTAGCCGCCGCGGCACGGGCGCGAGCCACGGGGTCCGACGTTGAACGCGCGCAGCTGCTCGGTGCTCAGCAGCACCAGCTCCACGGTCCGGTCGCCGTTCGTCCAGCGGTCGGTCGTGGCCAGCCGGTTGTCGTCGAACTCCCACCCGGCCGCCTTGAGCGAGGCGGCGTACCAGGCCTTCACCTTCGCGACCGGGACGCCGGCGCACGCGACCGTGGCCAGGCTCGACGGCGTCGTCGACGTGAACGAGCGCTCGCCCTCCAGCGCGGTCTGCCGCACGACCTTCGAGCCGGGGTAGACCGACGACGCGGCCGGCAGCGCCGCCAGCTCCGCGGTGGTGGGGTGCAGCGGCCGGAACCGCCAGCCGCCGACGGCAGCTCCCGCGACGAGCACGAGCAGCACCACCGTGCGTCCCGCCGACCCGCGTCGGTTCCTGCGTGCCATCGAGCCTCCCCCTCCGACCACGCACACCTTAGGGGTTGCCTACCGTGGTGCGGTGCAGATCCTGACCGTCGAGGAGTGGGCGCGCCGCCGCGCCGCCCACGAGGCCCGCGTGGAGCCGTGGGTGCGCCCGCACCTCGAGCGCCGCCGCGAGGGCGTGCCGCACCCGGTCCAGGACTTCCTGTTCACCTACTACTCCCAGCGACCCGCAGCCCTGCGCCGCTGGCACCCCGGGTACGGCGTCCGGCTGCCGGCCGAGGCGGCAGAGGAGTTCGCCGGGCTGAAGGGCTACGTGGTGGCCGCTGGTCGAGCCCGTCGAGACCACGACTCCGTCGGCGTCTCCGCCGAGCACGTGCGCTCCCAGCGGGTGCTGCTCGCGACGCTGCACCGGCTGCTCACCGCGACCGCCGGGCGGGCGCCGCAGCTCGGCTGCTTCGGGATGCACGAGTGGGCGATGGTCTACCGCCTCGAGCAGGACGACGTGCGGCACGCGTCGTGGCCGTTGCGGCTCGGCGGGACCGGCACCGACCAGGTCGTCGAGTCGCACCGGGTCGCGTGCTCGCACTTCGACGCGTTCCGGTTCTTCACCGACGAGGCCCGGCCGCTCAACACCCTGCAGCCCGGGCGCGACGACCGGGCCGAGTTCGAGCAGCCGGGCTGCCTGCACGCCGGCATGGACCTCTACAAGCACGCGTTCCGGCTCACCCCGATGGTCTGCTCGGACCTGGTCGCGGACTGCTTCGAGCTGGCCCGCGACATCCGGGTGCTCGACATGCGCGCCTCGCCGTACGACCTGACGGAGCTCGGCTACGAGCCGGTCCGCGTCGAGACCGCGGCCGGGAAGCAGGAGTACGTGGCCGCGCAGCGGGAGTTCGCCGAGCGCGGGGCGCCGCTGCGCCAGCGGCTCGTCGACGAGGTCGGCCGGCTGATGCACACCGTGCCCGGATAGCGGACGGGTCAGGGCGAATCTGGCCACTTTGGTCAGGTCGCTGACCGAACGGACGATGCTACGAGCGGAGGACGGATGTTGCGCACCTACGCCCGTTGGGACGCCCTGGGCACCTACGCGTTCCTGGCCACGGACGACCCGTGGCTGCTCGAGCGCGCCGAACGGCTGGCCCGCGAGACGCTCGCCGAGGTGGACCGCGCGTGCAGCCGGTTCCGGCTCGACTCCGACCTGTCCCGCGTGAACCGGCGGCCAGGCCGCTGGGTCCGCGTCGACCCGCTGCTGGTCGCCGCCACCACGGTCGCCCTCGAGGCAGCGACGGCCACCGACGGGCTGGTCGACCCGTGCCTGGGCAAGGTGATCGCCTCGCTCGGTTACGACGCGCAGCCGACCGTGGTCCGGCAGCGGCAGCGCAACGTGACCCGGCTTCCGCTCAGCCCGCACCCGGACGCCTGGCGCGAGGTCCAGGTGGACCTCGAGGGCGGGATCTGGCTGCCCGCCGGGGTGGAGCTCGACCTCGGCGCGACCGGCAAGGCGTGGGCCGCGGACCTGGTGGCCCACCTCGTCAGCGAGGAGCTCGACTGCCACGCGGTGGTCAGCCTCGGCGGCGACGTCCGTATCGACGGCGCCCGCGACACCCCGCACCCGGGCTGGCCGGTGGTGGTCACCGAGCGGCCCGGCGACGACACGGCCTCCGAGACCGTGCACCTGCGCTCCGGCGCGCTCGCCACGTCGAGCACGCTGGCGCGTCGCTGGCACAACGGACCGCACGAGAACCACCACATCCTCGACCCGCGCACCGGCTACCCCGCCGCGGAGGTCTGGCGGACCGTGACCGTCGTGGCGGACACCTGCACCGAGGCCAACACCGCGAGCACCGCCGCGCTCGTGCTCGGGGACGGCGCCGTCGACTGGCTGGCCCGGCGCGGCTTCGCCGCCCGGCTCGTCGCCCGCAACGGCAGCGTCCGCACCGTCGGCGACTGGCCCGGCGACAACCCCGCGCCGGTGCTGCGGTTCCCCACCCCGCGTCGCGGCGACTGACCTCAGGCGTTCCAGAGCGGCGGGTGCCGGTCCGCCCAGGGCGCGGCGTCCTCGACCTGCGCGGCGAGCGCGACCAGCCGGTGGTCCTCCCCCGGCCGGCCGGCGAGCATCACCCCGACGGGCAACCCCTCAGGCGTCCAGTGCAGCGGCAGCGACACCGCGGGCATCCCGGTCAGGTTCCACGCGGACGTGTAGGGCGTGAACGCCTTCTGGTTGGCGAAGTCGCGCGCCGGGTCGGCGTCGTCGCGCAGCTCCCCGACCAGGGCAGGCGGCCGCGCCAGCGTCGGCGTCAGGACCACGTCGTACGGCGCCAGGCGCTGGAGCGTGCGGGCGGCGATCCGTCGTGCCTCGCCGACGGCCAGCCCGAACTCCGGCCCCGAGACGCGGCGACCACGCTCCTGCAGCCACCGGGTCAGCGGGCGCAGCAGCTGCTCCTGCTCGGGCGGGACCGCCGAGAGTGCGGTGAGCACCGCCCAGCAGGTCTCGAACGTCGCGACGGCGTCGTGCTCGAGCGGCACCTCGATCCGCTCGACGTCGTGGCCGAGCGACTCCAGCAGCCGGGCGGCCGCACCCGACGCGGCCAGGCACTCGTCGTCGATCTCCACGTCGGCGATCATCGGAGCGTCGAACCACGCGACCCGCAGCCGTGACGGCTCCCGGTCGCACCACGACAGGTGGGTCTCCCCGGCGGGCAGCGGCGGCGCCCAGAACGGGTCGCCGACGCGGGGGCCTGCCAGCGCGTCCAGCAGTGCCGCGGTGTCGCGCACGGTCCGCGCGATCGGCCCGGAGGTGGCGAGACCGACGGGGTCGCCGTACATCGGGCCGGAGGACACCACGCCCCGGCTCGGCTTCAGCCCGACCAGGCCGCAGCAGGACGCGGGGATCCGGATCGAGCCCCCGCCGTCGGAGCCCTGCGCGAACGGCACCAGCCCGGTCGCCACCGCGGCCGCCGCGCCGCCGCTCGACCCGCCGGCGGTCCGGTCCAGGTCCCAGGGCGTGCGGGCCGGCGGAGCCACGTCCGGCTCGGTGTAGCAGGGCGAGCCGAACTCGGGGGTGTTGGTCTTGCCGAGGCTGACCGTGCCGGCCGCCTCGAGGCTCTTCACGACCTCGTCGGAGACCTGCGGCACGTAGTCCCGCATCGTGGCCGAGCCGAACGTGGTGCGCACACCGGCCGTGGTGTTCAGGTCCTTGACCGCGGTCGGCACCCCGGCCAGCGGTCCGGCCACCGCCGCGAGGGCGAGCCCCCGGGCCCGCTCGCGCGCCTGCTCCGCGGTGACCGTGACGAACGCGCCGACCGTGTCGGAGAGGCGTTCGATGCGGGCCAGGTAGTGCTCGGTGAGCTCGAGGGGAGACAGCTCGCCGCGGCGAACTGCCTCCCCCTGCTCGAGGGCAGTCAGGTCGTGGATCTCGCTCACGACCGTGAACCTACTCCGACGGTACGGCGCCCCAGAGCGTGTTCTTCGGCGCGGGCATCGTCGAGCCGGGACCCCGGACGCTCCTCCAGATCGCCTCGTTGAAGAGCCGCTCGTTGATCATGTCCTCCTTGTCGAGGCGCTGCGCGGCCGACGTCGACGCCATCGGCGCACCGGCGCCGTTGGTCAGGTCCGTGGCGTCCTTGGGGGTCTTGGCGTCGTACACCGCCGGGTTCGCGGAGCCGAACGCCGCAACCATCGGCGTGGCGAAGCTGTCGAACTGCGTCATCGGCTGCACGCCCACGACGTTCTCGATGGTCCGCAGCATCGACGCGGTCGAGTAGAACGTCGAGTCGACCTTGCCGTGCTGGGTGTAGGGGCTGATCACCTGCGAGATGGTGCGGTGCGCGTCGACGTGGTCGGGGCCGTTCTGCGCGTCGTCCTCGGTCACGAAGATCGCCGTGTCCTTCCAGTACGGCGAGTGGCTGACGGCCTGCACCAGGCGGCCGAGCGCGAGGTCGTTGTCGGCGACGTAGGCGCGCGGCGTCGGCAGCCCCGGCTTGGTGCCCGCAGTGTGGTCGTTGGGCAACCGGACGAACTCGACGCTGGGCAGGTTCTTCTTCGCCACGAACGAGTCGAACTCGTTCTTCCACTCGGAGAACCGCGGGGTGCCGCAGGTGGTCGAGCGCGGCTTGAACGTGTCCGGGTTGTCGGGGCACGCCATGTCGAAGCCGTGGTAGCCGTGGTCGGTGTGGGCGTCCAGGGCGGGGTCGTAGGCCTTGTTGGCCCCGTCCACGTAGAACCCGTAGTTGCGGTAGCTGATCCCCTTGGCCGCCAGGCGCTGCCAGATGTAGGAGTCCTGGCCGCTGCCGTGGCTGGTGATCGCCGGCTCGTCGGTCTCCGACGGGTAGCTGCCCCGGCGCCCCGAGTAGTTCGAGGGCCAGAGCGCCTCGGCGTAGGGGTTGGAGTTGGCCTGCACCGACCAGTTCCAGCCCTGCGCGCTGACCTCGGCGTTGGCGTAGAAGTTGTCGAACGTGACGAAGCGCCGCTGCAGCGCGCGCTGGTTGGGCGCGGACTCCTCACCGAACAGGTTCAGCGACTTGTCGCCGTTGCCCTTGCCGAGCGAGCCGTAGACCTGGTCGAACGTCCGGTTCTCCTGCACGACGTAGATCACGTGCTTGATCGCCGGGGTGTCGCTGCTGCTGGAGACCGGGTCGGCGAAGCCGTCGTTCTTGCGCACGGTCGCGGTGTAGCCGGTCAGCTTGTCGCCCCGCGGCACGTCGAGCGTGGACAGGGTGCCCTTCATCATCGAGCCGGAGTACTGGTCCGGGCTCGTGGGCGACGTCGAGGTCGGGTCGGGGTGGCCCGGGCCGTTGTTGGGGCCGGCGCCGAGACCCTTGGCGCTGCTGACGAACAGCTTGCCGTGGGCGGTCTCGGTGCTGGTCGGGTACCACCCGGTCGGGACCAGCCCGTCGACCTTGCCGCTCGCGACGTCCACGACCGCGACCGCGTTGTTGCCGGACTCGCTGACGTAGAGCTTCGCGCCGTCCGGGGAGAGCCGCAGCCCGACCGGGTTGGTGCCCACCTTCGCGCCGGAGTACGGCGCCAGGGCGATGTTGCGGGTCACCGTGTTCGACGCGGTGTCGACGACGGACACGGTGTCCGCGTCGCCGTTGGAGACGAACAGGTGCGCGCCGTCCTTGGACAGGGTGAGCGCGTTGGGGTGGGCGCCGACGTCGACCGTCTTCGTGACGGTCGGGGTGGCGCCGCTGATGTCGAGCACGGACACGGTCTGCCCGCCCTGGTTGGAGACGTAGGCGGTCTTGCCGTCCTTGCTGACCGCGACCCCGAGAGGCGCGTGGCCCACGGCGACGGTGGCCGTGCTGCCGGTGGCGGTGTCGATCACCGTCGCCGCGTCGGCGAGGTGGTCGGCCACGACGAGCCGCTTGCCGTCGGGCGTGGTGTCCAGGCCCGCCGGGAACGGGTTGATCTTGGCGCCGGCCGGGTTGGTCGTGGGCAGGGCCAGCGGCGTGCCCTCGGTGAGCCGGCCGCCCGCCACGTCGTAGGTGTGCACGACCTGCTGGCCGCCGCCGGAGGCGTAGGCCTTGGTGCCGTCGGGGCTGAACGAGACGCCCTCGAAGAGACCCTGCGGCGAGGTGTAGTCGATGTGCTGGACGACCTTGGAGGTCGCCGTGTCGACGACCTGCAGGGACTGGGTGCCCTGGCCGTCGTTGGAGACGAGCATCGTGGTGCCGTCCGGCGACAGCGCGGTCGCCAGCGGCAGGTCGCCGAGCGTGGTCTGGGCGCCGGCCGGGGTGACCCGGTAGCCGATCGGCGTGACCGCCGTACCGTCACCCGACGGGCCGGCGTGCGTGGCCAGCCCGGCGGCGGTGGCGGCACCACCGACGAGGCTGAGGGCAGCCAGGCCGGCCACCATGACGGTGCGTGAGGGTTTGCGGAGCTCCACCCGAGATACCTCCTGTGCGAGCCACGGCCGTTGTGGCCGCAGGCGCCCAGGACGCTAAGCAGGCAAGGGAAACGTCACTCCGTGGCTCTGCCAACGGTGCGTGAACAACCCGGTCACAGCTTCTCGCCCTGCCGCCTCAGGCCGAACGTCACCGCGTCCGTGAGGGCGCCCCACGACGCCTCGATCACGTTGTGTCCGACGCCCACGGTGACCCAGCTCGACTCGCCGTCGGAGGTCTCGATCAGGACCCGGGTCACCGCGTCGGTGCCGTGGCCCTGGTCGAGGATCCGCACCTTGTAGTCGATCAGCTCGAACTTCGCGACCTCCGGGTAGGCCTGACCGATCGCGTCGCGCAGCGCCTGGTCGAGCGCGTTGACGGGTCCGTTGCCCTCACCGGTGGTGATGATCCGCGCGTCGCCGGCGTGCAGCTTGATGGTCGCCTCGGACACCGCCTCCTCCCCCGGCTTGGAGTCGGTGATCACGCGCCAGCTCTCGACGGTGAAGTACGACGGCCGGGCACCTTCCACCTCCTCGACGAGCAGCAGCTCGAACGACGCGTCGGCGGCCTCGAACGTGTAGCCGCGGGACTCGAGCTCCTTGACCCGGTCGGTGATCCGGGTGACCAGGTCGCGGTCCTCGCCGAGCTCGAAGCCGAGCTCGCGGCCCTTGAGCTCGATGGAGGCGCGACCGGCCATGTCGGAGACCAGCAGCCGCATGTCGTTGCCGACGGCGAGCGGGTCGAGGTGCTGGTAGAGGTTCGGGTCCACCTTGATGGCGGACGCGTGCAGGCCGGCCTTGTGGGCGAACGCAGAGACGCCCACGTAGGGCTGCCGCGAGGCGGGCGGCACGTTGGTGACCTCGGCGACCGCGTGCGCGATCCGGGTCGCCTCACGCAGCAGCCCCGGGGGCAGAACGGGCCGGTCGAGCTTCAGCTCGAGGTTGGCGACCACGCTGACCAGGTCGGCGTTGCCGGTGCGCTCGCCGTAGCCGTTGAGGGTGCCCTGCACGTGCGTGGCTCCCGCGTCGACCGCCGCGAGCGTGTTGGCGACCGCGCAGCCGGTGTCGTTGTGGCAGTGGATGCCGACCCGCGCACCCGTGGACTCGCGGACGTCGCGCACCACGTCGGCGACCCAGGGCGGCAGCATCCCGCCGTTGGTGTCGCACAGCGCGACGACCTCCGCACCGGCCTCCGCCGCCGTGCGCAGCACCTCCAGCGCGTAGTCGCGGTTGGCCCGGTAGCCGTCGAAGAAGTGCTCGGCGTCGAGGAACACCCGCTGCCCCTCGGTGCGCAGGTGCGTGACCGTGTCGCGCACCATCGCGAGGTTCTCCTCCAGGGTGGTGCGCAGCGCGAGCTCGACGTGCCCGTCGTGGGCCTTCGCGACCAGGGTCACCACGCCGGCGCCGCTCTCGCGCAGCGCCGCGACGAGCGGGTCGTCGGCCGCTGCGACACCGGCCCGGCGCGTGGCGCCGAACGCCGCGAGCGTGGCGTGCTGCAGGTGCAGGTCGGTGCGCGCCCGGGCGAAGAACTCGGTGTCCTTGGGGTTCGCGCCCGGCCAGCCGCCCTCGATGTAGCCGACGCCCAGCCCGTCGAGCTGGCGCGCGATGCTCAGCTTGTCGGCGACGGTGAGGTTGAGCCCCTCCTGCTGGGCTCCGTCGCGCAGGGTCGTGTCGTAGACGTGGAAGGCGTCCTGCTCGGTCACGGGTCTCATCCTCCGGCGACAGCGGGGTCGGTGGGGAAAACAGAACGACCTCCCGTGGGAACGAGAGGTCGGCGCATCCGGGTCGGTCCGGATGCGCTAGCTGACAATCACCTGCTGCGGCACACCTCGAGTCTGCCACCGTCGTCCACCCGGTGACATCCGAGTCTCGGATCCCGGGCAGGCCGGTCCCCCAGCGCCGTACGGCGTCAGGAGTCGGGGTCGTCGTGGCGCAGCGCGACCGCCACGCAGGTGACGTCGTCACGCCGTACGTCGACCGCGAACCGGCGCGCCGCCTCGCAGACCTCCTCGACGGCCTCGTGCGGGGTGTGCTTGCGCAGCCGGCCCAGCACCGCGCGCACACCGTCCTCGCCGAACTCCATCCCGCGGGCGTCACGCGCCTCCAGGATCCCGTCGGTGCACAGCACCAGCAGGTCGTCGTCGCCGAAGGGCAGCTCCTCGACCTCCCAGCCCCCGCTGATCGAGCTGATCAGCGGACCGGTCGGCTCGAGCTCGCGGACCTCGCCGCCGCGGGTGTGCAGCACGGCGGGCGGGTGGCCGGCGTTGACCCACCTGATCCGTTTCTGGTCCGGCTCGACGACCACGAGCAGGCAGGCGACGAAGCGCTCGTCCTCGTGCGCCTCGGGGTCGGCGGCCAGGTCGAAGACCGTGGCCAGGTCGAGGTCGCTGGCCAGCAGCGCGGTGAGCCGGTGCTTGAAGCGCGACGCGACCAGCCCGGCCTCGGCGCCGTGGCCGGACACGTCGGCGACGACCACGGCGGTGCTGCCGTCGGCGCGGGGTACGGCGTCCCACCAGTCACCCGCGAGCACCCCCTCCGCGGACTGCAACCTCCCGGCCACGTCGACCCCAGGGGTGGCCAGCCGCGGCGGCGCGGACAGCTCACGACGGAGGCCCGCGACCACCGGGCTGTGCTGGGTGAGCGCCTCGGTGGCCGCCCGGGACAGGTCGAGCTCGTCGACGATCCGGCGCCGCATGCTCTCGGCGTCCCGGGCGATCGCGGCCACCTCGACCGGTCCGCGCGCCAGGACCGGGTGGTCGATGTCGCCGCGGGAGACCGCGCGCATGTCCGAGCGCAGCGCCAGCACCGGCGCGAGCGCCCACTGCCGCATCATCACGCCGGTGAACAGCAGCAGCGAGCCGAGCAGGATCACGGCAGCGAGCACGACGTCGCGCAGCCGCTGGGCGTCGTCGACGGCCGCCTGCTGCGCGGTGTCCACGCGGGCGTCGAGCAGCACCTGGAGGTCGGAGACCCGGCCCCGCAGCGTGTCGAACGCCGACTTGCCTCGACCACTGACCACCAGCCGCTGCGCCGCCTTCTCCCCGCCGGCCCCTCGGGCGTGGATCTCCGGCAGCGCACCGACCTGCATCCACAGCGCGGAGGCGGCCTGCACCCGGTCGAGGGCCGCGATGATGTCGCGGTCCCCAGCGAGCTCGTGGCGCAGGTCGGCCAGGTTGGCGCGGAACGAGGTCTGGCCCAGGTGGTAGGGCTGCAGGAAGTCGGGGTTCCCGGTGATGACATAGCCCCGCTCGCCGGTCTCCTGGTCGACCAGGGCGGTCAGCATGGCCCGGCTCTGCACGCTGGCGGGCTGCAGCGTCGACGTCACGAGCCTCTGGTTCCGCTCCACCCGGTGCAGCGCAGCCACGACCGCGGACGTGGTGCCGCCGAGGAGGACCAGCAGCACCACGAAGAGGCCGACGAGGCGCTGACGCAGGGACACGGGCTCCACGGTAGGGGTCCGCTGCACCGGATGTCCCGTCAGGGCACCCGGCGGTACGCTCCCCCCGGAGGTGCCACATGACGCCCACCGTCGGAGAAGTGAGCCGCCCCGGCCGGGTCGCCGGGGCGGGCGAAGGGGTCGGTCTCGACGAGCTCCGACTGGCCAGTCGCAACCACGCGATGCCCGCGGAGATGCTGCGTGAGCCGGTCACCCCACCGGGTCTGCACTACGTGCTCACCCACTACGACGTCCCCGAGATCGACCCGTCGACGTGGCGGCTCGAGGTCGGCGGGCACGTCCAGGCCCCCTACGCCCTCGACCTCGCGGCGTTGCACGCCCTGCCACGCCGTACGGACCGGGTGACGTTGGAGTGCGCCGGCAACGGCCGCGCAGTCCTGGACCCGCGGCCGGTCTCCCAGCCCTGGCTGGACGGAGCCGTCGGCACCGCTGACTGGACCGGTGTCCCTCTGCGGGCACTGCTCGAGCGCGCAGGCATGGCCGACGGCGCGGTCGACGTCGCGTTCACCGGCGCCGACCACGGCTTCGAGCGGGGCGTCGAGCAGGACTACGAGCGCGGGCTGCCGCTCGCCGAGGCGCTCGCCGACGACGTGCTGGTCGCCGACGAGATGAACGGCGCGCCGCTCCCGGTGCAGCACGGCTTCCCGGTGCGGCTGGTCGTGCCCGGCTACTACGGGATGGCGCACGTGAAGTGGCTGACCCGCGTCACGGTGCTCGACCGCGCGTTCGACGGCTTCCAGAACGCGGTCGCCTACCGGATCCGCGCCCACGCCGACGACCCTGGCACCGAGGTCACCCGGATCGAGCCCCGCGCGCTGCTGGTGCCGCCCGGCGACCCCGACTTCATGAGCCGCGAGCGGGTGCTGCGGCCCGGCCAGGTCCGCCTGCGCGGCCGCGCCTGGAGCGGCTGGGCACCGGTCTCGCGGGTCGAGGTGAGCACCGACGACGGCGGCACCTGGCAGGACGCCGACCTCGAGCCGGAGGACGCCGAGCTGCACCGTCACGCGTGGCGCGGCTTCGAGCTCTCCTGGCAGGCCACCCCGGGCACGCACCGGCTGCGCGTGAAGGCGTACGACGCCTCCGGGCGTGTCCAGGCGGACGGACCGCAGTGGAACCGCGGCGGCTTCGCCAACAACGGTGACCAGCCGGTCGTCGTGCACGTGCTCGACGCGTGAGGACAGCTCAGACAGCGGACGCGCGGTCGACCCGCGAGTAGGCGAGCTCCACGTCGTCGAATCGCTGCTCGAGTGCCTCCAGTCCTTGATCCACCTTGAAGTCACGTTCTGCCTCGGTGATGGGCAGGAGCCACAGGAACTCGACGTGGCGGTCGCCGATAGGCAGCGTGTGCGCCCAGCCCAGCCGCCCAGTGCGGTTGTAGTGCACGGTCATCGCCAGCAGCTCGACCGCCCGCTCACTGGGTTCCCCGACGCTGATCACGAACTCGTGCCCGTGATCGGCCCCGGCGGTCGCGGCCCATCCGCCGAGTGAGGCATAGGTCCACACCCCACCGGGCGACTCGGGCGCCACCCGCGCCACCCGGAAGTGTGGGTTGCTGGCCATGGCGCGCAGCCTAAGGCGTCGTGGCCAGGAGCCTTACGAACTGCTCCCACGCCACCTCTCCGAGTCGTTGGTCAGCCGCCTCGTTGCCGCCGCGCTGCATCCGCTGGCCACCGGCGACGACCGGCTCGCCCGGCAGGACCGTGCGGTGCCCGGCGTCGCGGTCGGTGACCAGCGCGGTGTCCAGGCCGTGCTCCGCGCGCCGTACCCGGATCGCCTCGGCCATCGTCAGCGCCGGCCACACCCGGTCGTCTCCCCCGGCGACGAGGAGCACGTGCTCGATCCGCTCGACGGGAATGGCCGCGGACGCGAGTCGCGTGGCGAAGCGGTGCCGGCTCGCCTCGTAGAGCCCCACGAAGGCAGGGACGTCGTCCTCCGGACGCCACGACTCGTCGAACGGAACGTAGGGCAGCGGTTCACCGCCCAGGCTCCAGTGGGACGTCGTACTCCCGTCACCGCGTACGCCCGCCCACACCACGTCCGACGGAGCGAACGCGACCACCGTCGCGACGTGCGGGCTGTGCACACCGGTGAGCAGCGCGGCCTCGGCGCCGAACGAGGTACCCATCACCACGACCCGGTCACAGCGCTGGGCGAGCTCCTCCACGCGGCCCAGGAACAGCTCGAGCGGGATCTCCCAGGGACCGTCGTGCTGTCCCGTGCCGCCGAACCACCGGATCGACTCCGCGGTCACGCCGTGCCGGGCCAGCAGCTCCGCGCGCGCCGAGTCCACGCGGCCGCTCGACCCTGCCAGCACCAGCGCGCCCACGCCCGACGGCTCGTCCGGAAGCCAGCGGACACCCTCAGCATCGGACAGCTCGATCACTCGCACCGCTGCACGATGCCACAACGTCACGACGTGAAGAGGCCCCGGTTCCGCTCGATCCAGGCGATCTCGGCGATCTCCTCGTCGAGACTCCCCTCGGCAACCCAGGTGCGCTGCGGCTCGACCCCCTGGTCGGCGAGGAGCTTCACGTGGCCGATCGTCGAGTGCCGGCGACGGGTGCAGAAAGTCCCAGTCGATGAGTCCGACGGCCTCGCCGTCACGCCACACGAAGTTCCACGGACCGGGGTCGCCGTGGCAGAGCACGACGTCAGCGCCCTCGACGCCCGGGACGCCGTACGTCGCATCCTCCGGTGGCTGCCAGGGAGGTCGCGGCGTCGTGGACACGCCGCAGGAACCTCGCCGCGGACCGCAGCCCGCGCGCGTCGTGCTGGTGCTGCCACCCGGCTCCGCCGCTGTCGCCTGGGATGAATCGCAACGTCTCCGTGGCACCGTCGATCCCGAGCGGTTCCGGGACTCCCTCGACGCCCTGGTCCAGAAGGTGACGGAGGAACACGTGGACCGTTCTCGTGTGCGGACCCACCGGTCGCGTGACGATGTCGTCGGTCAGAACGATGGGCGGTGCGCCTCGTTGACGTCGACCGCCCGACCCTAGAACTCCTCATTCGCCACGCGTCGTGAGTTTTCTCGGTTCTTTGTCCCCAGGCCAGGGGTTTTCGCGTTCCTGGGCTCGCGAAACTGTCGGTGCTTCCTGATCGAATGTCTTCATGGAACTCACCCCGGGCATCGACGAGCTGGACGCGCAGCAGTGCGCTGACGTCCTGGTCTCGACGGTGGCCGGAGAGCGCGCCGCCGGCGCCCGCAGACTCCGGTTGATCGGCCAGTGGGCCGTGGTTCACGGCCCCGACACCCTCCTCACGGATCCCGACGTCCCGGCGCTGCCGGGTGCGGAGCGGCTGCGGACGTACGGCGGCCAGGGCACCCCGCAGGTCGCGGAGTTCTCCACCCACGAGCTCGCCGTCCTTCTGGGCGTACCGGTCGGCGTGGCCGGCAACATGCTCGCCGACGTCCTCGACCTGACCCACCGCCACCCGAAGCTGTGGGCGCAGCTCGAGCACACCGCCGCTTGCGACTCCCCCGGCCACGACCCCGCCCTTGCCACGGGATGCGTCCAGGCCTGGCAGGCGACCTGGGTCGCGCGACGCTGCCGGGCCGCCGGTCTCTCCCTCGAAGCCGCGCAGTGGGTCGACGACCACACGACCGACCACATCGGCACCCAGGCGTGGACCCGCTTCCAGGGCACCGTCGACGCCCGCATCAAGCAGGCCGACCCCGCCCTGGCCGAGCAGAAGCGCCTCGCCAAGGAAGCCGCCAAGCGCGTCACCGTTTCCGCTACCAACGAGCACGGCATGAAGACCCTGACCGTCCAGCTCCCCGCTGCTCAGATCATCATCCTGCGCGCCCGCATCAACCAGCTCGCCCAGATTCTCCAGGCCGCGATCAACGCCACCCATGACAGCGTCGTACCCATCGGACAGCTCGAGGCCGACGCCCTGCTCCTGATGGCCAACCCTGCCGAGGCCTTGCAGCTCCTGGTGTGGGGAGCAACGCCGCGCCCCACCGAGAGCGACATCGGGGCCGACGAGCCCGTCGAGCCGTTCGCGGACCGGGAGCTCTCCCGGCGCGAGGGTGGCGACGCCGGCGAGTCCGTCCCGGAGGACGAGGGACACCGGCTCCGGCACCCCTTCGACAACCCCCGGTTCGGGCACCACGCGATGACCCGTTGGCAACGCGACCACGACCTGACCGAGCACAACCCGCCCGACCCCGAAACCCAACCGGACCCCGACTGGCAGCCCGAGCCTCCCGACACCTCAACCGTGCCAGGCGATCCGCTCGCGCACGCCTGTGCGTGCTGCGGCGACATCCACGACCCGGCAGATCCCGGCGAACGGTCAGGACGGCACCGACGGGAGAGCTCCGCCCTCACCCCGCTCCCGCTGCCCGACGGACTCGACCCCGGGCTGCTGCGGCCCACCATCCGCCTGTTCCTGCACGCCAGCCGCGACGACTTCCGTGCCGGCGTCGGCATCGTCCGGACCGAGCCCGACGGCACCGCGCTCACCACCGCCGAAGCGATCGACCTCCTCGGCCACACCCACGTGAAGATCACGCCGGTCCTCGACCTGGAGGGCCAGACACCAGTCGACGCCTACGAGATCCCGCAACGCCTCGCCGACGCGACCCGGCTCGCCTACCCCACCTGCGTCTTCCCCTACGCCACCACCAGCAGCCAGGCCGAGGGCGTCGACGCCGACCACGTCCTGCGCTACACGCGGGGCGGCGCCACCGGCCAGACCAGCCTCGACAACCTGGCTCCGCTCAACCGGCCCAGCCACCGGGTCAAGACCCACGGCCACGGCTGGACCCTGGCCTCACCCGCCCGCGGCATCCACCTCTGGCGCACGCCGCACGGCTACTGCTTCCAACGCGACACCACCGGCACCACCCCGCTGGGCAAGCAGACCGCCGCCGAGTTCCAGCAGATGCTCTGCGAGCTCATCGAGTGCGAGACCTGGGACCAGCTCACGGACGAAGAGCTCGCTGGCTGACTCTCTCAGCTCCGGACGACCCGCAGCTCGATCCCCTCGTCTTGGGTCGGTTCCTCGAAAAGTCGCGCCAGATGCCGGACCGCGTCTGCGTCGAGAACATGAACGTCATCGCGATGCACCAGTCCCCGGGACTCGACCCTGGAGATCGCCGTCTCGAGGGGTACGGCGACGTGGTGCAGGACCGGCTGGTGCCCTGCAGCCAGCACCCGGTCGCGCCAGGTCGCCCGCCTGCCGCGGCGAGCGCCGGATATCCAGGGTCGTCGTACGGCAACCCGTGCAGCCGGAGCATCCACTCGTCGAGCGTGAACCGCACCGCCGGGCACTCGGTCTCCAGCCGGCGGGCATGGGTCGACTTCCCCGCGCCGTCGAGCCCGGCCAGCAGGTGAACCCTTGGCATCGCGGTCCCGAGCGACATGCGAGCTAGAGCCGGTGCAGCACGTTGCCGACGTGGGTGCCGAGCCGCCAGGGCGCACCGGAGGCCGGGTCCCAGGTGACGCCGTTGGCGCTCAGGAACCACGCGCACAGCACGACCGCCAGGGCGAGGACGCCGAGGGCGGCCCAGCCGCTCTGCTCGGGTCGGGTCAGCGCGGCCGCGGCGCGACGCGCTGGCCGGCGCACCCGGGCACCGCCCGGGCCCCACCAGATCGCGAGGGCCAGCACGATGCCGAGGCCGAGCAGGCCGGTGGTCTCGGGGGGCCGGACCAGCACGAGTACGAGGCCGCACACGAACGCGAGCGTGAACGCCGCCAGCAGCAGCACGAGGGTGCCGGCGGTGGCGACGAGGAGGTACCACGGCGTCGCTACCACGGTCAGCGGCAGGTCCCACCAGGCGGCGCGGCCGCGCAGCGCCTTGCGCTCGCGGGCCGACTCGGTGGTCCAGGACGCGGTCCGCACGGCCAGCGTGCCGAGCGCCAGGAGCGTGCCGCAGATGTACGGCGCCAGTGCGAAGCCGGTGCCGACCAGCGCGACCACGCCGGCCAGGAACAGCCGGCGACGCGTCCCGGCGAGCGGGTCCGTGGGACGGGGCTGGGGCGGGAGCAGCCGTGGCGCAGGCGGCTCCATGAACGGCTCCCGCGTGGGGACAGATAGGGCGACGGCCGCGGCGGGCACGGTCAGCGGGGTCGTCGGAGCCGTGGGTGCCGCCGGCGTGCGCTGGGTCGGGGCGTCGTCGCCGAGCACGTCCGTGAGGTCCTCCCCGGTGTGCGGTCCGGCGGGGCGCCGACCCGCGACGGCGGCGTAGGGCGCGGTGGCCAGGTCGTCGGCGCCCGAGCCGCCACCGGCACCCGCGAGGGCACCGAGGCCCTGCAGCAGCTGGCCGGTGCTCGGCCGGTGCGCCGGCTCGGGGGCCAGCGCGTCGCGCAGCATCGGCAGCAGGTCGGCCGGGACCCCGCTCAGGTCGTGCTCCCCGCGCCGTACCCGGTCCATGACGGCCATCGCGGGACCGGTGCCGTAGGGCGGGCGACCGGTGGCGGCGAAGACCACCGTCGCCGCCCAGGCGTGCACATCGGCAGCGGGCGTCGGGTCGTCGCCGTAGAGGATCTCGGGCGCGAGGTAGCCCGGAGTGCCGAGCAGCCAGCCGGTGTGGGTGAGCCGCGAGTCCTCCGTGAGCCGCGCCAGGCCGAAGTCGATGAGCACCGGCGCGCGGCCCTCGAGCAGGACGTTGGACGGCTTCACGTCGCGGTGCAGCACCCCGACCGAGTGCACGGCGGTCAGCGCCTCGAGCAGCCCGGCAGCGAAGTAGGTCAGGTCCGCACCCTCGATCGGGCCCTCGTTGCGCACGTGCTGGTGCAGCGAGAGCCCGGGCACGTAGCGGGTGGCGACGTAGGGCGTCTCACCCCACGGGTCGGCGTCGAGCACCTCGGCCACCCGTGGGCTGGCGACCCGGTGCAGCGAGGCCACCTCGCGGGCGAGCCGCTGGCGGGACTCGTCGTCGCCGATCACGTGCGGGCGCAGCACCTTGAGCGCCACCCGGCGGCCGTCGGGGGCCTGCGCGAGGTGGACGACGCCCATGCCGCCCTCCCCGATCCGGGCGAGCAGGCGGTAGCCGCCGACGCGCACGTCAGCAGGTGGCGGCGGGCTCGTCGCAGTCACCGGACCACCGTAACGGGCGGATCGTGATGGTCTCGACAGGCTCGACCAACGTGACAGGCTCGACTAGCTGACGCGGTGCATCCAGCCGAACGTGTCCTCGGCGCGGCCGTACTGGATGTCGACGAGGGCCTGGCGGACCTTCAGCGTCAGCGGGCCGGTGGCCTCGCTGTCGCCGACCTGGCCGCCGCGCCACTTCAACGTGCCGACGGGGGTCACCACGGCCGCCGTACCGCAGGCGAACACCTCGGTGATCCGGCCCGACGCGACGCCCTCGCGCCACTCGTCGATGGAGAACTTGCGCTCCTCGACCTGGTGGCCGAGCTTGCCGCACAGCTCGATGATGGAGGCCCGGGTGATGCCTTCGAGGATCGAGCCGGACAGCGCCGGGGTGACCACGGTGCCGTCGTCGTGGACGAAGTAGAGGTTCATCCCGCCGAGCTCCTCGACCCACGTCCGGTCGACGGTGTCGAGGAACGCGACCTGGTCGCAGCCCTCGTCGATCGCCTCCTGCTGGGCGAGCAGCGAGCTGGCGTAGTTGCCTCCGGTCTTGGCAGCGCCGGTGCCACCGACGCCGGCGCGGGAGTACTCCTCCGACAGCCAGATGCTGACCGGCTTCAGGCCCTTGGCGAAGTAGGCGCCGGCGGGGGAGGCGATCACCATGTAGGTCACGTGCTTGGACGGCCGGACGCCGAGGAACTTCTCACTCGCGAACATGAACGGCCGCAGGTAGAGGCTCTTCTCCCCCGCCGCGTCCGGCACCCAGCGCTCGTCGGCCGAGACCAGCGCGTCGACCGAGGCCACGAAGTCCTCGACCGGGAGCTCGGGCAGCGCCAGCCGGCGCGCGGAGCGGATCATCCGCTCGGCGTTCGCCTCGGGGCGGAACGTCCACACGCTGCCGTCCTCGTGGCGGTAGGCCTTCAGCCCCTCGAAGATCTCCTGCGCGTAGTGCAGGACCGCGGTCGCCGGGTCGAGGGTGATCGGGGCGTACGGCGTCACCCGCGCGTCGTGCCAGCCCTGCTCGGGCGTCCACTCAGCGACGTACATGTGGTCGGTGAAGTGCAGGCCGAAGCCGGGGGCCGCCAGGATCTCCGCGAGCCGCTCGTCCGGGACGGGCGAGGTGGACGGGGTCACGGTGATGTCGAGGCTCATGGAATGCAAGATATCTGACCTCCGTCAGCGGTGATCGGGCTGTGCCGGGCGGGTGCCGCTCAGCCGGATACTCGCTCGGCGATGGCGTCGCCGACCTCGGTCGTACGGCGTGCACGACCGTCGCGACCGGCCAGGTCGTCGATGACGGCCCGCTCCACGGCGCGGGCGGCGTCCTCGAGGCCGAGGTGCTCGAGCAGCAGCGCCCCGGAGAGGATCGCCGCGGTCGGGTCGGCCTTCTGCTGCCCCGCGATGTCGGGTGCGGAGCCGTGCACAGGTTCGAACATGCTGGGCGCCGTACGGTCGGGGTTGACGTTGCCGCTCGCGGCCAGGCCGATGCCACCGGTGATGGCGGCGGCGAGGTCGGTGAGGATGTCGCCGAACAGGTTGTCGGTGACGATCACGTCGAAGCGCGCCGGGTCGGTGGCCAGGAAGATCGTGGCCGCGTCCACGTGCAGGTAGTCGACGGTGACGTCGGGGTACTCCGCCGCGACGGTGGTGACGATGCGGCTCCAGACCGCGCCGGCGTGCACGAGGACGTTGGTCTTGTGCACCCAGGTGAGCTTGTGGCGCGGGCGCTTCCGGGCCCGCTCGAACGCGTCGCGCACGACCCGCTCGACGCCGAACGCCGTGTTGAGGCTGACCTCGGTGGCCACCTCGTGGGGCGTGCCCCGACGCAGGGTGCCGCCGTTGCCGACGTACGGGCCCTCGGTGCCCTCGCGGACCACGACGAAGTCGACGTCGCCGGGGTTCGCCAGCGGCGAGACCGCGCCCGGGTAGATCTTCGACGGGCGCAGGTTGACGTAGTGGTCGAGCTCGAAGCGCAGCTTGAGCAGCAGCCCCCGCTCGAGGATCCCCGGCGGGAGGTTCGGGTCGCCCGGCTTGCCGCCGACCGCGCCGAGCAGGATCGCGTCGTGGCGACGGATCTCCTCGAGCACGGAGTCCGGGAGCACCTCGCCGGTCGCGAGGTAGCGCTCGGCGCCGAGGTCGTAGCGGGTGGACTCGAACTTCACGCCGCCCGGCGACGGGACCGCGGCGGCCGCCGCCTCGAGCACCTTGAGTGCCTCGGCGGTGACCTCCGGGCCGATCCCGTCGCCGGGGATCACGGCGAGCGTGTGGGTCTGCGTCATGCTGCGGACCCTAGTTGTCGTCGGGCCGCTGGCCGCCGTTGTCTCGCAGGTCGAGTCCGGCCTGGACCGAGGCCAGGGCGCTCTCGCCCTGGGTGTTGTCACGGTGCTGGGTGGGGCCCCACTCGGGGTACATGTCGTACATCGGTCGTCTTCCTTCAAGGTCGGTGTCTGGGATCCGCTGCAAGCGGGGGAGACGCCTTCCCGGAGGTGCGGGTTGCGCGACCGGCGGGTGGATCTCGGAAGCGACAGGTGTGGAACTGTCGTCTTCACTCGCTGCGGAGGTTCTTCGTAAGGCCCTCGTGTCAAGCACGAACTCCGCGGCGAGGTGGCCTTACCTAAGAGGCCTCGCCACGGCTTTCGATAAGTACGAAAAAGCTCCGCATGGTGCGTCCAGGCTAACCGCGGCGTCGCAGCGACGCTTTTGGTTTTCACAACCTTTCCAGCATGTGAGATGTGATCTCGGCAACTGGACGTGCTCGGCACGGGTGAGAGACTCCCCCACATGAGCGCACCCCCCGAGCTCCCGCCCGTCGTCGCGCGCGCGTTCGCCATGTCCCGCAAGCACGGCTACGTGTCGTTCTGCCGCAACGAGACCGGCCGCCTGCTGGCCGCCCTGGCCGCCTCCCGCAGCGGCACGCTCGCCGAGTTCGGCACCGGCTGCGGCGTGGGCACGGCGTGGCTGCGCTCGGGCATCCGCGACGACAGCCGGATCCTCACCGCCGAGCTCGACCCGAAGCTGGCCAAGGCCGCCGCCGGCATCTTCGGCGACGACGACCGCGTCGACGTGCTCGCCGCCGACTGGTCCACGCTGCGCGACCAGGGCCCGTTCTCGCTGCTCTTCCTCGACGCCCGCGAGCCCAAGACCGCCGGCGCCGACACGATCATCGACCTCGTCGAGCCCGGCGGCGTGGTCGTCCTCGACGACTTCACCCCCTGCTCCTCGTGGCCCCCGGTCTACGAGGGCCGCGTCGACGTGCTCCGCGAGCAGTGGCTCACCGACGACCGGTTCACCACCGTCGAGGTGATGGTCGCCCCCGACGCGAGCGTCCTGATCGCCACCAAGCGCTGAGCCGGTGACAGGATGCGCGCCATGACCTGGACCGCACCCGCACCCGCCGACGTCGAGGGCCCGCTCACGGGCGACGACCGCCCGATCCTCGAGGGCTACCTGGCCTGGCAGCGCAGCAACATCCTCAACATCTGCGCCGGCCTCACCGCCGAGCAGCTGTCTCTGCGGCCGTTGCCGGCCACCAACCTCTCGCTGCTCGGCCTGGTGCGTCACCTCGCCAAGGTGGAGCGCATCTGGTTCCGGCTGCGCGCGACCCAGACCGCCGAGCCGTTCTACGACCCGATCCTCGGCAAGGACCACGACTTCGAGGACATCGACCCGGCGCAGGCCGAGGCGGCGGTCGCGGCGCTGGTCGAGGAGTGGAAGCACTCGGACGCCGCGGTCGCCACGATGTCCTTCGACGACACCTTCGACTCCGGCCGCGGCCCCTGGTCGTTGCGGATGATGTACGTCCACCTCATCGGCGAGTACTCCCGCCACAACGGGCACGCCGACCTGCTCCGCGAGCACATCGACGGGGTCACCGGTCGCTGACGGGGAGGACGACGGTCAGGCGCGGCAGCAGGACGTGCACGATCGGGCCGATGGCCAGGGCGTAGAGGACGGTGCCGAGGCCGACCCCGCCGCCGAGCAACCAGCCGACGGCGAGCACGGTGACCTCGAGGGTGGTGCGGACCAGGCGGACGGACAGGCCGGTGCGGCGCACCAGGCCGGTCATCAGCCCGTCGCGGGGGCCAGGCCCGAACTGCGAGCCGATGTAGAGGGCGCCCGCGAGCCCGTTGAGCAGCACGCCGCCGACCAGCAGCAGCGCCCGGGGCACGAGCCCGTCCGGCACCACGAGCACCGACAGCCCGAGGTCGGCGACCACGCCGATGACCACGGAGTTGGCGATCGTGCCGAGGCCGGGCCACTGCCGCAGCGGCACCCACAGCAGCAGCACCGCGAACGACGTCGCGACCACGACCATCCCGAAGCTGAGCGGCAGGTGCCGCGCGACGCCGTAGTGGAAGACGTCCCACGGGGCGAGGCCGAGGTTGCCACGCACCATCATCGCCATCGAGAACCCGTAGAGCGCCAGCCCGGCGAACAGCTGCACCAGCCGGCGCGGTCGACGTCCCGCGCGCAGCTGGCCGAGCGGCGACAGGGCGGCCAGCTGGGTGCCGGGACGGGCGGGGGTACGACGGACGAGCACGCTCATGGTCCCATGATGACGAGCAAGTGGTCTGGTTTCCGATAGCCAATCGTGCCACAGTGGCCTGCATGCCAGCCTCCGTCTCCGCCTCCCGCGTGGCCACCCTCCTGGGGTCGGCGCTCGAGCGCAGCCCCGCCTACCTCGGCCTCGCCGACGGCCTGCGGCTGCTCATCTCCGACGGCCGGGTCGCGGGCGGCACCCGGCTGCCGAGCGAGCGCGAGCTCACCGACGCACTCGGCGTCTCGCGGACCACCGTCACCCGCGCCTACGGTGTGCTCCGCGAGCGGGGCTACCTCGAGTCGCGGCGCGGCTCGGGCTCGCTGGCCCGGCTCCCGGTGCCGCGCAGCGGCGGCGCCGACGACCACCTGCTCTCCCCCGGCGCCCCGGACTCCCCCGGCTCCGACGTGCTCGACCTGACCGTCGCCGCACCCGTCGCGCCGCCCGGCGTCGCCGCGGCCTACGAGGTCGCGGCCGAGCAGCTGCCCGGTTACCTGTCCGGCACCGGCTACTTCCCCTCCGGGCTGCCGGCGCTGCGCGAGGCCCTCGCCCAGTGGTACGACGACCGGGGCCTGCCCACGGACCCCGCCCAGGTGGTGGTGACCTCCGGCGCTCTCGCCGGGGTCGCCCTGTCAGGCCGTGCCCTGGTCGGCACCGGTGACCGGGTGGTCACGGAGAGCCCGACCTACCCCAACGCGATCGCTGCCCTGCGGCGCACCGGCGCGCGGCTGACGGGCGTGGACGTCGACCCCGACGGCTGGGACGTCGCCTCCGTCGAGGCGGTGCTGCGCCAGGTCGCGGCGCGCGCGGCCTACCTGGTGCCCGACTTCCACAACCCGACCGGCGCACTGATGGACCCCGAGCAGCGCGCCCGGGTCGGTCGCGCACTGTCCCGCGCACGCACCACCGCGATCGTCGACGAGACGCTGACCGACCTCGCCGTCGACGACGTCACGATGCCTCCCCCGCTGGCGGCGTTCGCGCCCACCGCGCTGACCGTCGGCAGCGCCAGCAAGGCGTTCTGGGGCGGGCTGCGGATCGGCTGGGTACGCGCCCCGCTCGACAAGGTCGGCGCCCTCGTCGGTGCCCGGCTGTCGCTGGACCTCGGCGCGCCGCCGATGGAGCAGCTCGTGCTCACCGAGCTGCTCGGCCGCCGAAGGGAGGTTCTCGCCGACCGCCGGGCCGGGCTCCGCGCGTCACGCGAGGCGCTGGTCACGGCACTGCGCACCCACCTGCCCGGCTGGCGGTTCGCCGTACCCTCGGGCGGGCTGGCGCTGTGGTGCGAGCTGCCCGAGCCGCTGTCCTCCGCGCTGGCCGGGGCCGCCGAGCGGCACGGCGTGCTGCTCGCTCCCGGCGCCGCGTTCGCCCCCGACGGCGGGCTGGAACGCTTCGTCCGGCTGCCCTACACCCGCAGCCCCGACGAGCTCGGCGTCGCCGTCGAGCGGCTGGCCGCGGCCTGGGCGGACGCCCGGCAGTCGCGCCGGGTCGGGACGGCGCGCCCGACCCTGGTGGCGTGACCCGGACGCACGACGAGGGCGCCGTCATCACGACGGCGCCCTCGTTGCGTGCGGTGGTGAGGCTCAGTGAGCGACGGGCTCCATGCCCTCCTCGGGCGCCTCGACCTCCTCGAGCATCTCCTCGATCTTGCGGGTCGGCAGCGCGACGGCCATCGCCCAGTAGTAGACGACGAGGCTCCAGATCGCGACCGCCAGGGTGTCCCAGCCGAACCCGATGACCGGGTTCTTGGTGTCGTGGCCGAAGGAGCTCAGGTAGACGATCAGGCCCATGCCGGCCAGGTAGGGCAGCAGCCAGGAGGCGGCCTTCCAGTCCAGGGTCGGCTTGTGGTCGTTGAGCTTGAACACCCGGTTGATGACCAGGATCGCGTAGCCGACCAGGATCGTCACGCCGAGCTTCCAGACCGTCTCCCACTGCGAGAACAAGATGATCAGGTTCGCGATGATGAACGCGACCGGCGAGAGGAAGCCCGCCGCCGGCAGCCGGTAGGGGCGGTCGGCGTTGGGCAGCCGCTTGCGGAACGCGCCCAGCGACAGCGGCGCACCGCCGTACATCAGCACCGAGGCGCTGGTGATCAGGCCGACCAGGGACTGCCAGGACGGGAACGGCAGGAAGCAGATGCAGCCGGTGACGAAGGCGGCCAGCAGGCCCACCCACGGGACGCCGCGCTTGTTGGTCCACTCGAACGCGGACGGGACGTAACCGTTGCGGGACAGGCCGTAGGCCAGGCGCGACGAGCCGGTCGTGTAGATCAGTCCGGTGCCGGCCGGGCTGACGAACGCGTCGAGGTAGATGATCGTGGCCAGCCAGCCGATGCTCAGCGCGGTCGCGACCTCGGCGAACGGACCGGTGAAGGTCGTGTAGAGACCGTCGCCGGTCGCGTCCCAGGTCTTGCCGATGGCGGTGTGCGGGAGCGCGAACAGGAACGCGACCTGCAGCAGGATGTAGATGATCGTGCCGAGGACGACCGAGCCGATGACCGCGCGCGGGACGTCCTTCTTCGGGTTCGAGGACTCACCGGCCAGCTGGTCGGCCTGCTCGAAGCCCAGGTAGCTGAAGATGATGCCGCCGGAGGCGATGGCGGTGAAGATGCCCTTGAGGCCCTCGGGGTTGAAGCCGTTGGCCAGGTGCAGGTTGCTGGTGTCGAAGTTCTTGATCGACAGCACCAGGATCGTCAGCAGCGGGATCGCGATCTTCCACCACGTCATCGCGCTGTTGGTCGCGGCCAGCATCTTCACACCGAGGAAGTTGATGGCCACCATCAGCGCCATCAGGACGACCGCGATGAAGATGCCGGTGGCGCTCAGGACGCTGGTGTCCGGGTTGATCCAGCCCTCGGCGAACTTGTAGTGCCCCATGTAGGTGAGCACCGCGGAGACCTCGATCGGCGCCACGGTCGCCGCGTTGAGCCAGGCGAACCAGCCGAACGAAGCGCCCGCCACGCCGCCGAAGGCGTAGTGCGGGAAGCGGGCCGTGCCGCCCGAGACCGGGTACATGCCACCGAGCTCGGCGTGCACGAGGGCGAGCACGATGATCGCGACACCGCCGAGCAGCCAGGAGATCAGGACCGCCGGGCCGGCGACCATCAGCGCGTCCTTCGGCGCGAACAGCCAGCCCGAGCCGATGATCGAGCCCATCGAAGCCCAGGTGAGGCCGATCAGGCCGACTTCACGTTTGAGACTGGTGTTGTGCTTGGGACGTGGGGACTCGGTTACTGCCATCTGCAGACCTCCTGCGTTGCTGGCGGCCGGCCCGGGGTGGACGACCGCGGCCACACTAGGGGCTCAAGCCCCGAGTGGACAGTGGCATACCTTCCCCAATTTCGGCGTGCCACACTCCCTGCAACGCGAGAACTTTGGTCCCTGAGACCGGTTTCAGGCCGCCACGGACGGCGTGAGAGGCTGCGCGGTCGTGCTCTCGGCCGTGCCCTCGGTCGTGCCCCCGGTCGGCGGAGGTACGGCGTCGGCCGGACGCTCCTCGAGCACCGCGAGCAGGCCCACCGCGAAGCCGGAGACCCCGCCGGGGCAGCCGCACCCCATCAGGTGCAGGAGCAGGTCGCTGCCGCCGAGCGTGAGCGCCCGGTCGACCGCGTCGCTTCCAGATCGTGATGACATCGAGACCCCTCCCTGGCGTCGTACGGCGTCCATGGCCGTTCGATCGGCAGGGAGGGGCCCCGACCTGCGGGGTTTTGGCTACTCGGTGAGGTCGACCGCGCGCACCGACACGGCGTCCATGGCCTGCTTGATCTCCTCGAGCACGGCCACCGGCACGACCGAGTCGACGGACAGCGCCACCAGCGCGTGACCGCCCTTGGTCTCACGGGCGACCTGCATGCCGCCGATGTTGACCTGCGCCGCGCCGAGCACGCCGCCGACGGTGCCGACCATGCCGGGACGGTCCTCGTAGCGGATGAACGCGAGGTGCTCGCTGACCTCGAGGTCGACGTCGTAGCCGTCGACCTCGACGAGACGCTCCTTCTGGGCCAGCCCGACCAGGGTGCCCGACACCGAGACCTGGCTGCCGTCGGCGAGCGTGCCGCGCAAGGTGATCAGGTTGCGGTGGTCGGGGCTCTCGGGGTCGGTGACCAGGCGGACCGCCACACCACGCTCGGCCGCGAGCAGCGGCGCGTTGACGTAGGAGACCTGCTCCTCGACGACGTCGGCGAAGACGCCCTTGAGGGCCGCGAGCTCGAGCACCTTCACGTCGTACTGGGTGATCTCGCCACGCACCTCGACGTCGAGGCTCTGCGCCACCTCTCCGGCGAGCGCGGTGAAGATGCGGCCGAGCTTCTCGGTGAGCGGCAGACCGGGACGGACGTCCTCGGCGATCACGCCGCCCTGCACGTTGACGGCGTCGGGGACCAGCTCGCCCGCGAGCGCGAGGCGCACCGACTTGGCGACCGCGATGCCGGCCTTCTCCTGCGCCTCGTCGGTGGAGGCGCCCAGGTGCGGCGTGGCCACGACGTTCTCGAACTCGAACAACGGGCTGTCGGTGCACGGCTCGCTGGCGAACACGTCGAGACCGGCGGCCGCGACGCGCCCCTCCTTGAGCGCGACGTAGAGCGCGTGCTCGTCGACGATGCCACCGCGGGCCGCGTTGACCAGCACCAGGCTGGGCTTGACCTTCGCGAGCTGCTCCTCACCGATCAGGCCGAGGGTCTCCGGCGTCTTCGGCAGGTGCACGCTCATGAAGTCGGCCTCGGTGAGCAGCTCGTCGAGGGTGACCAGGCGGACGCCCATCTGGGCAGCTCGGCCGGCCTGCACGTAGGGGTCGTAGGCGATGACCTTCATCCCGAACGCGGACAGCCGCTGCGCGACGAGGACGCCGATCCGGCCCAGGCCGACGATGCCGACGGTCTTCTCGTAGAGCTCGATACCCGTGTACTTGCTGCGCTTCCACTCGCCGTTCTTGAGCGCCGCGTTGCCGGGCGCGACGTGGCGGGCCGCCGCGAGCATCAGCGCGACCGCGAGCTCCGCGGCCGAGACGATGTTGGAGGTGGGCGCGTTGACCACCATCACGCCGTTCTGGGTGGCGGCCTTGACGTCGACGTTGTCGAGGCCGACACCGGCCCGCGCGACGACCTTCAGCTTCGCGGCCGCGGCCAGGGCCTCGGCGTCCACCTTGGTGGCGGAGCGGACCAGGATCGCGTCGACGTCGGCGATGGCCGGCAGCAGCTCGGCACGGTCCGCGCCGTTGCAGTGGCGGATCTCGAAGTCGGGTCCGAGCGCCTCGACGGTGGCGGGGCTCAGCTCTTCGGCGATGAGTACGACGGGCTTGCTCACGTGGAGTCCTTGAGAGTCGTTGTCGGCTCGGTCAGGCCGCTCACCCCGGGTGCACCGGAGGCGGCCGTGCACGACGCTGTGCCCGACTCAGACACTACCCGATACGTCCCACCCGTCTCATGGAACGCGCGAGCCCGGACGCACGTGCCCCCTGGGACGAACCGGACGGCACCCTGAGACGGCTCAGGGTCCGTCGGGGGTAGCGCTCCGCGTCCTCACCGATGCGCGGGCGCCGTACGCCGGGCGAGTCTTCTCGGCATGATCGAAGTCGAAGACCTCACCAAGAGCTACGGCCGGGTCACGGCCGTGGACCACGTCAGCTTCACGGCCGCCCCCGGGCGTGTCACCGGGTTCCTCGGCCCCAACGGCGCCGGCAAGTCCACCACCATGCGGATGATGGTCGGCCTCACCCGCGCGACCTCCGGCACGGCGACGGTGTCGGGCCGCCGGTTCGCCGACCTGCCCAACCCGGGCCGCGAGGTGGGCGTGCTGCTCGACGCCTCCGCGCAGCACGCCGGACGCACCGGGCGGGAGATCCTCACCGTCGCCCAGCGCACCATGGGCCTGCCGGCCGGCCACGTCGACGCGATGCTCGCCCGCGTCGGGCTGACCGACGACGAGGCGGAGCGTCGGGTGCGGCACTACTCCCTCGGCATGCGGCAGCGGCTCGGCATCGCGACCGCGCTCGTCGGCGAGCCCGAGGTGCTGGTCCTCGACGAGCCCGCCAACGGCCTCGACCCGGCCGGCATCCGCTGGATGCGCGACCTGCTGCGCGACTACGCCGACCAGGGCGGCACCGTGCTGCTCTCCTCGCACCTGCTGCACGAGATCGAGGTGGTAGCCGACGACCTCGTCGTGATCGGCAACGGCCGGATCGTCGCCCAGGGCACCAAGGCCGAGCTGCTCAGCGGTGTCGGCACCGTCGTCCGGAGCGGCCAGCCTGCGGTGCTCGCGAACGCCCTCGCCGACGCAGGCGCCTCGGTCACCACCGGCCAGAACGGCGCGCTGACCACCGACGCCGACCCCGAGCGGGTCGGCGCCATCGCCCTCTCGGCCGGGGTCGCGCTCTCGGAGCTGCGCGCCGCCGACGGTGACGGTCTCGAGGAGATGTTCCTCGCCCTCACCGCCGACTCACAACGAGAAGGAGCAGCGGCATGACCGCCGTCATCGACACCCCCGTCACCACTCCCCCTGCCGTCGCCGGAGCACGCCGTACGGTGTCCCGGGTCCCGCTCGGCCGCCTCGTCGGCGTCGAGCTGCGCAAGATGTTCGACACCCGCGCGGGCTTCTGGCTGATGGCCAGCATCGGCATCGCCAACCTGCTCGCCACCGCGTCGGTGATCGCGTTCGCGCCCGAGAAGGCGCAGACCTACGACAGCTTCGCGGCCGCGATCGGCTTCCCGATGGCGGTGATCCTGCCGATGGTCGCCGTGCTCGCGGTGACCGGCGAGTTCAGCCAACGCACGGGTCTCACCACGTTCACGCTGGTCCCGCACCGGGGCCGGGTGCTCGTCGCGAAGGCGCTCGCGTCCCTGACCGTCGCCGTGGTCTCGATGCTGCTGGCGTTCGCCGTCGGCGCGCTCGGCAACCTGGTCGGCACGGCGATCTCCGGCGCCGGCACGGTCTGGGACATCTCCTTCCTGCACGCGGTCTACATCGTGCTCGGCAACGTCGTCGGCCTCACCCTCGGCTTCACGCTGGGTCTGGTGATCCGCAACTCCCCCGGCGCGATCGTGGGCTACTTCGTGATCTCGCTGGTGCTGCCGACCGTGCTCTCCCTGCTCGCCGGTCTGCAGTCGTGGTTCAAGGACCTGCAGCCGTGGGTCGACCTCAACTACGCGCAGGGCGCGCTGTTCAACGGCACCATGACCAGCACCGCCTGGGCACACCTGGCCGTGACCGGCCTCCTGTGGCTGGTCGTCCCGATCGTGGTCGGCGTCCGGATGGTGCTGCGCTCGGAGATCAAGTAGGCCGCGGGACGCCGTACGTCGGTGGGCTGTTTACCAGGGTATGCAGCGAAACTGCCGCTCCCCATGGGGAAATCCCCATGGGGAGCGGCAGTTTCTCGACATCACCTGGTAAACGTCAGCGGGTCGCGGTGCCCTCGGTGTAGTCCGAGTCGTGCGACTTGACCCAGCTCATCAGCTTGCGCAGCTCGCGACCGGTGGACTCGATCGGGTGGGCCTCGCCCTTGGCGCGCAGGGCCTTGAACTCCGGGGCGCCGGCGTCCTGGTCGTCGATGAACCGCTTGGCGAACGCGCCGTTCTGGATGTCGGCGAGGACGGCCTGCATGTTCTCCTTGACGCGCTCGTCGATGACGCGCGGGCCCGAGACGTAGTCGCCGTACTCCGCGGTGTCGGAGACCGACCAGCGCTGCTTGGCGATGCCGCCCTCGTACATCAGGTCGACGATCAGCTTGAGCTCGTGCAGGCACTCGAAGTAGGCGACCTCGGGCTGGTAGCCGGCCTCGATCAGGGTCTCGAAGCCGTACTGCACCAGCTGCGAGGCGCCGCCGCAGAGGACCGCCTGCTCACCGAACAGGTCGGTCTCGGTCTCCTCGGTGAACGTGGTCTTGATGCCGCCGGCGCGCAGGCCGCCGATGCCCTTGGCGTAGGACAGCGCGAGGTCCCAGGCCTTGCCGGACGCGTCCTCCTCGACGGCGACGAGCACCGGGACGCCACGGCCCTCGGAGTACTCGCGGCGCACCAGGTGGCCGGGGCCCTTCGGCGCGATCATCACCACGTCGACCCCCTCGGGGGCCTGGATGTAGCCGAAGCGGATGTTGAACCCGTGGCCGAACACGAGGGTGTCGCCGGCCGCGAGCTGCTGGGCGATCTCCTCGGCGTAGAGCTTCCGCTGGTGCTGGTCCGGCGCGAGGATCACGACGACGTCGGCCTCCTCCGCGGCCTCGGCCGGGGTGAGCACCCGCAGCCCCTCGGCCTCGGCCTTCGCGCGGCTCTTGGAGCCGGGCTGCAGGCCGATCCGGACGTCGACCCCGGAGTCGCGCAGCGACAGGGCGTGGGCGTGGCCCTGGCTGCCGTAGCCGATCACGGCCACGTTCTTGCCCTGGATCACGGCCAGGTCGGCGTCGTCGTCGTAGAACATCTCAGCCACGGTGGGCTCTCCTTCGTGTGTTGCGTGCGTTGGTCGGGTGGTACGGCGTCCCTCAGACGGCCGCCGGCGGGGCCGGCACGGGGACGGGTCGCAGGGTGCGGTCGGTGATCGAGCGGCCACCGCGGCCGATCGCCACCATGCCGCTCTGCACGAGCTCACGGACACCGAAGGGCTCGAGGACGCGCAGGAACGCCTCGAGCTTCTCGGCGCTGCCGGTGACCTCGACGGTGACCGCGTCAGTGGCCACGTCGACCACCTTGGCGCGGAACAGCTGGACGGTCTCGAGCACCTGGCCACGGGTGTCGGCGTCGGCCTTCACCTTGACCAGGAGCAGCTCGCGGGTCACCGAGCCGGGGCCCTCGAGCTCGACGATCTTGATCACCTCGACGAGCTTGTTGAGCTGCTTGGTGACCTGCTCGAGCGGCAGCTCCTCGACGTTGACCACGATCGTCATCCGCGAGACCTCGGGATGCTCGGTCGGGCCCACGGCGAGGGAGTCGATGTTGAAGCCGCGGCGGCTGAACAGGCCCGCGATCCGGGCCAGCACGCCGGGCTTGTTCTCGACCAGGACCGAGAGGGTGTGCTTGCTCATCAGATGTCGTCCTCGTCGAAGACAGGCGCCATGTCGCGCGCGAACTTGATGTCGTCGTTGCTGGTGCCGGCGGCAACCATCGGCCACACCATGGCGTCGCGGTGCACGCGGAAGTCCACTACCACGGGCACGTCGTCGATCTCCATCGCCTTGGTGATGGTGGCGTCGACGTCGGCGGGCGAGTCGCAGGCCAGGCCGACGCAGCCGTAGGCCTCGGCGAGCTTCACGAAGTCCGGGATCCGCTTGGACTGGAGGTCGGTGTTGGAGTAGCGCTGGTTGTAGAACAGCGTCTGCCACTGCCGGACCATGCCGAGCGACTCGTTGTTGATGATCGCGACCTTGATCGGGATGCCCTCGAGCGCGCAGGTGGCGAGCTCCTGGTTGGTCATCTGGAAGCAGCCGTCGCCGTCGATGGACCAGACGGTCGTGTCGGGGCGGCCGACCTTGGCACCCATCGCGGCGGGCACCGAGAAGCCCATGGTGCCGAGGCCGCCCGAGTTGATCCAGGTGTTGGGGTTCTCGTAGCCGATGAAGTGGGTGGCCCACATCTGGTGCTGGCCCACCCCGGCGACGTAGATCGAGTCCGGGCCGGCGATCTTGCCGAGCCGCTCCAGGACGTACTGCGGCGCGAGCGACCCGTCGGCAGGGGTGTCGTAGCCGAGCGGGTACTTCGCCTTCACTCCGGACAGGAACTCCACCCAGGCCTCGAAGTCGCCCTGGTTGCCGGCGTCGGCCTCGGCCTGCAGCGCCACCACCAGGTCCGCGATCACTTCGCGGCAGTCGCCGACGATCGGCACGTCCGCGTGCCGGTTCTTGCCGATCTCGGCGGGGTCGATGTCGGCGTGCACGACCTTCGCGTGCGGCGCGAACGAGTCGAGGTTGCCGGTGACGCGGTCGTCGAACCGGGCACCGAGGCTGATGATCAGGTCGCTGCGCTGCAGCCCGGCCACCGCAGCGACCGTGCCGTGCATGCCGGGCATGCCCAGGTGCTGGGGGTGGCTGTCGGGGAACGCGCCCCGGGCCATCAGCGTGGTGACGACCGGCATCCCGGTCATCTCGGCCAGCACCCGCAGCTCCTTGGCCGCGCCCGCGCGGATCACGCCACCGCCGACGTACAGCACCGGGCGACGGGCCTCGAGGATCAGCTTTGCGGCCTCGCGGACCTGCTTGGCGTGCGGGCGGGTCACCGGCCGGTAGCCGGGCAGGTTGATCTCGGTCGGCCACGCGAACGTGGTCTGCGCCTGCAGCGCGTCCTTGGAGACGTCCACCAGCACCGGGCCGGGCCGACCGGTCGAGGCGATGTGGAACGCCTCGGCGATGATCCGCGGGATCTCGGCCGGGTCGGTGACCAGGAAGTTGTGCTTGGTGATCGGCATCGTGATGCCGCGGATGTCGGCCTCCTGGAACGCGTCCGTGCCGATCGCTGAGCTGGCCACCTGACCGGTCACTGCGACCAGCGGGACCGAGTCCATGTAGGCGTCCGCGATCGGGGTCACCAGGTTGGTCGCGCCCGGGCCGCTGGTGGCCATGCAGACGCCGACCTTGCCGGTGGCAGCCGCGTAGCCCTGGGCCGCGTGGCCGGCGCCCTGCTCGTGCCGGACCAGGATGTGCCGCAGCCTCGTCGAGTCGTAGAGCGGGTCGTAGGCCGGGAGGATCGCGCCGCCGGGGATGCCGAATACGTTCTCCGCGCCCGCGCACTCGAGGGCCCGGATGAGGCTCTGGGCTCCCGTGACCGCTTCCGTGGCCGGGCTGCCGGTGGCCTGCTCGCTCATGTTCGCCTTCCCTGTCCTTGCTGCTCCCACAAAAAAACCCCTCGGCCCGGTGGGCAGGCGAGGGGTGACGCGTGTGCCGGCGCTTGGCCAACGTGTGACCGGCTCAGCAGGCGCGTCGCGTGCGTACAAGAATCTCCAAACGCATGGGACCACCGTTGTCGCTGGCGTCACCCTCGTCAAGCGAGTGTGTCACGCGTCTCGCCATTCGATACGTCGGTCCCACATCGTGGCCGCCGTATGACGGCGAATATTTTTTCCGGACCAACGCGTGTCGAGGACTTACCAATCCGACATATCCGGAGTTAGGTTGACCCGGCCACACGACGAAAGCGTGACGTGGCGCACACAACGGGCTGTGCGTCACCCGGCGTCGCACCCCCTCACACCTTGCGCGTGGTCGGGTCGCGCCGTGCACTCGTGCCCGACCTGAGGGGGTTCCACCAGCATGGCTTCGAGCTCACCGACCAGGCGCACCCGCCGGGCAGCAATTGCCCTGAGTGCCTCCCTGGTCACCGCTTTGGGCGCGGCTGCCTACCCGGCCACCGCCGCCCCTGCGTCACCCACCGCGGCCCGACCGGGTCCGGTAGCCGACGCACACGCCCTGACCGGCCTCGACAAGGACAAGCTCGCGGGCGGCCTGGACCGTGCGTCCGGCAGCCACGCGGTCTTCGTCCAGCTGACCGGGCACGGCGCCGCCGACGCGGCGACGCTGGCCCGCTCGACGGGCAAGGCCAGCCCGGCCGCCGCGGCACGCAGCCGCCGCGCCGCCGTGGCCCAGACCGCCAAGGCCGTCCTGGGCACCGCCCGCAGCAAGGACAAGGGCACCGACGAGCTGTTCCAGGTCTCCAACGCCGTGCCGGGCATCGCCCTGCGCGCGGACAGCGCCGCGCTCCGGGCCATCGCCGCCCGCAGCGACGTGGTGAAGGTGTCGCCGCTGGTCGCCAAGACCGCCAGCAACGCCAGCGCTGCGCAGCTCACCAAGGTGCTCGCGACCTGGCAGGCCACCGGCAACACCGGCAAGGGCGTGAAGGTCGGCGTCATCGACACCGGCCTCGACTACACCCACGCCGACTTCGGTGGCGTCGGCACGCCGGCGGCCTACGACGCGGCGCACGCGGACGAGACCAACCCGTTCTGGCGCGACGGCCTGCCGACCCTCGGCAAGGCGAAGGTCGCGGGTGGCTACGACTTCGTCGGCGACAACTACGACGCCAACCCCGCGAACCCGAGCTACCAGCCGGTGCCGCACCCCGACGCCAACCCCATCGACTGCGGCGAGCACGGCACGCACGTCGCCGGCACGGTGGCCGGCTACGGAGTCACGAAGGACGGGAAGACCTTCACCGGCTCCTACGCCAAGCAGACCGGCGCATCGCTCTACGACATGAAGGTCGGGCCCGGCATGGCGCCGCTGGCCAGCCTCTACTCCCTCAAGGTGTTCGGCTGCCAGGGCTCGACCGACGTGGTCATCCCCGCCCTCGACTGGGCGTTGGACCCCAACGGTGACGGCGACTTCTCCGACCACCTCGACATCGTCAACATGTCGCTGGGCTCGGACTACGGCACCGTCGACGACCCGGAGAACGCGGTCATCAACGAGATCGCACAGCACGGCGTGCTGCCGGTCATCGCGATGGGCAACAACGGCGACCTCACCGACACCGGTGGCTCGCCCGGCAACGCGATCCGCTCGCTCGCGGTCGCCAGCTCGGTCGACGAGCTGCAGCTGCGTGACGGCCTGAAGGTCAACGCCCCGGCCGCCGTGGCGGGCATCGCCGCCGGCCAGGCCTCGGTCGCCTACGACTGGGCGCACAACGGCCCGACGGGCGCGCCGGTCACCGGCGACGTCGCGGCCATCCCGGGCGACGACGCCGACGGTTGCAAGCCGCTCTCGGCCACCGACGCCGCGAAGGTCAAGGGCAAGGTCGCCTGGCTCGAGTGGGACGACAACGACGCGACGCGACGCTGCGGCTCGGTCGTCCGTTCCGCCAACGCCCGCAACGCGGGCGCGATCGGTGCGGTGTTCACCTCGAACCTCGACGTCTTCGGCGCCGGCATCACCGGCGACAAGATCATCCCGGTGCTCCAGCTGCCGAAGGCCCAGACCGACAAGCTCCGCCCCTCGCTCGACGCGGGCACGCTCAACGTCACCTTCGACGGCCAGTACATCGCCACGATCAAGGACATCACGCCCTCGATCACCGACACGCTCTCCAGCTTCACCTCCCGCGGCACCCACGGGTCCCTCGGCGTCGTGAAGCCGGACGTCACCGCCCCGGGCGACACCATCGCCTCCGCGCTGCGCGGCTCGGGCAACGACGTGCTCTCGATCTCCGGCACCTCGATGGCCACCCCGCACACCGCGGGCATCGCGGCGCTGGTGAAGGCGGCCCACCCGACGTGGACCACCGAGCAGGTCAAGGCGGCGATCATGAACACCGCCGGCCACGACCTCTACACGGGTCCGAGCCGGACCGGGAACATCTTCGCCCCGGCCCGCGTCGGCGCCGGTCGGGTGGACGCCCGCGGCGCGACCTCGACGAGCATCCTGGCCTACACGGCCAACGTGCCCGGCGGCGTCTCGGCGTCCTTCGGCGTGGTGCCTGCGCCGATCACGGACGCGACGGTGACCAAGTCCATCCCGGTCACCGTGCAGAACACCGGCAAGGACGCCACCAAGGTCACGCTGGCCTACGACCCGGTGGTCTCCTCCCCCGGTGTCGCCTACACGGTCTCGCCGTCCTCGCTCCTGGTGCGTCCGGGCACGAAGGCGACCGCGACCGTCACCATGACCGTGAAGCCGGCCCAGCTGCGGCACACGATCGACCCGACCATGAAGGACACCCAGCTCGGGGTCGCGCGTCAGTTCGTCTCCGACGCGTCCGGCCGTCTGCTGGTCACGCCGGCCAAGCAGGCCGCGCTCCGCGTCCCGGTGTACGGCGCCGCGAAGCCGGCCGCCAAGACCTGGGGCCAGGTCGCGGGCAGCACGATCAAGCTGACCGGCACCGGGGTGGCGCAGGGCGAGGGCGCGCAGCGCTACGAGTCCCTCGCCTCGGTCCTCCAGCTCGGTGAGACCAGCGCCGACCTCCCGGCCTGCGCGGCCGACAAGGTGGGCGGCTGCTACTACAACCAGTCCAGCGAGTCCGGCGACCTCAAGTACGTCGGTGCCGGCAGCGACAGCGACTGGCTGTACTTCGGTATCAGCACCCGCACGGACTGGGCCACGATCGGCAACTCGATCGCGCCGTACGTCGACCTCGACACCAACGGCAACGGGATCCCGGACTACGAGGTCTACGTGCAGAACTACCCGGACACGGACGTTCTGCTCGCCAACCTGGTGGACCTGAAGGACACCACGTCCACGAAGGACGACAAGGTCATCGACAACGAGCCGGTGAACTTCAACTTCGGTGACGTCGACACCAACGTCTTCGACACCAACGTGCTGCTGATCCCGGTGCTCAAGGAGGCCATCAAGGCTCCGGCGGCCGGGACGTCGTTCCCCGTCACCTACAAGGTCGGCACCGCTGACCTGTTCCGTGGCGGCGACATCGACGACACGGGCCTGGTCCGCTACGACGCCGGCACGCCGGACGTGGCGACCTCGGCGCCGCTCTACTCCGACCAGGGCAACACCGCCATCGGCTACACGCTGAACGGCGCTGCGGCCACGGCCGGTTCGAAGGCGCTCGTGCTGCACCTGCACGGCCTGCCGGGCAACCGGGCGCAGGTCCTCGACCTGCCGGGCACTGCCCACTGATCCACCCGCACCACAGCGACGGGCCCCGGGAGAATCCTCCCGGGGCCCGTTCGCGTAGCGGGTGGGTCGCTCAGCCGCAGACGGCGCCGTGCGCGGCGGACTGCACGACCTTGGCGTACTTGCCCAGCACTCCCTTGGTGAACTTCGCCTGCTTGGGGGCCCAGCCGACCTTGCGGGCCTCGAGCTCGGCGTCGTCGATGTCGACGTCGAGGCGGCGATTGGCCACGTCGAGACGGATCGGGTCGCCGTCGCGGACGAACGCGATCGGCCCCGCGTCGACGGCCTCGGGGGCAACGTGTCCGACGCACAGGCCCGTCGTACCCCCGGAGAAGCGGCCGTCGGTCAGCAGCAGCACGTCCTTGCCGAGCCCGGCGCCCTTGATGGCTCCGGTGATCGCAAGCATCTCGCGCATGCCGGGGCCGCCCTTGGGGCCCTCGTAGCGGATCACCACGACGTCCTTGGGCTTGATCGTGCCGGCGGCCAGGGCGTCCATCGCTGCCTTCTCGCCGTCGAAGACGCGGGCGGTGCCCTCGAAGACCGACTCGTCGAAGCCGGCCGACTTCACCACCGCGCCCTCGGGGGCCAGCGTGCCCTTGAGGATGGTCAGGCCGCCGGTCTTGTGGATCGGCTCGGAGAGCTTGCGGATCACGTCCCCGTCGACCGAGGGCACCTGCAGCGCCTCGAGGTTCTCGGCCATCGTCTTGCCGGTCACGGTGAGGCAGTCCCCGTGCATGAGACCCGCGTCGAGCAGCGCCTTCATGACGACCGGGATGCCGCCCTTCTTGTCCACGTCGTTCATGACGTAGCGGCCGAACGGCTTGAGGTCGCCGAGGTGCGGCACCTTGTCGCCGACCCGGTTGAAGTCGTCGAGGGTCAGGTCGACCTCGGCCTCGCGGGCGATCGCCAGCAGGTGGAGTACGGCGTTCGTGGACCCGCCCAGGGCCATCACGACGGCGATGGCGTTCTCGAACGCCTCCTTGGTCATGATCTGGCGGGCGGTGATGCCCTTGTGGAGCATCCCGACGACGGCCTCGCCGGAGCGGTGCGCGAACCCGTCACGGCGACGGTCCACGGCAGGTGGCGCGGCCGAGCCGGGCAGCGACATCCCGAGCGCCTCGCCGACGGCAGCCATCGTGTTGGCGGTGTACATGCCGCCGCAGGCACCCTCGCCGGGACAGATGGCCCGCTCGATCCGGTCGACCTCCTCGCGGGTGATCTTGCCGGCGAGACAGGCGCCGACGGCCTCGAACGCGTCGATGATCGTGACGTCGCGGCCGTCCACCTGGCCCGGCATGATCGACCCGGCGTAGAGGAACACCGACGCGAGGTCGAGGCGGGCCGCGGCCATCATCATCCCGGGCAGCGACTTGTCGCAGCCGGCCAGCAGCACGGACCCGTCGAGCCGCTCGGCCATCATCACGGTCTCGACGGAGTCGGCGATCACCTCGCGGGAGACCAGCGAGAAGTGCATGCCTTCGTGGCCCATCGAGATGCCGTCGGAGACGGAGATGGTGCCGAACTCCAACGGGTAGCCACCGGCCGCGTGCACACCGTTCTTGACCGCCTTCGCGAGCCGGTCGAGCGGCAGGTTGCACGGGGTGATCTCGTTCCACGACGAGGCGACCCCGATCTGCGGCTTCGCGAAGTCCTCGTCGCCCATGCCGACGGCCCGGAGCATGCCCCGGGCGGCGGCCCGCTCGAGACCGTCGGTGACGTCGCGGCTGCGGGGCTTGATGTCGGGCTGGGTGCTCGCGGGAGTCTCGTCAGGCATGGCTCGGATGCTACGCCCGGCCACCGGGCACCCCCGGAGCCAGACCGACGTGCGAGAAGTCTCCTAGACCGTCGCGGCCCGCACGCAGAGCACGTCGGGCAGGTGCTCGGCGACCACGCCCCACGAGTCGCCCTCGTCGGGGCTGGCGAAGACGGTGCCGTCGCGACTGCCGAAGTAGAGACCGGCCTGCCCCTCACCCGCGGCGTCGTCGGTGCACATGGCGTCGCGCATCACCGCGGAGAAGTAGGCGTCCGGCAGCCCGGTCGACAGGGCCTCCCAGGTGGAGCCGGCGTCGCGGGAGCGGTAGACGGCGCAGTGCCCGTCGACCGGGAACCGGCCGTCGGCGCCGTTGAGCGGGAACACCCAGATCGTGCCGGGCGTGCGCGGGTGGGCCACGACGGGGAACCCGAAGTCGCTGGGCAGGCCGTCGGCGATCGAGGTCCAGGAACCAGCCTCGTCGTCGCTGCGGTAGACGCCGCCGTGGTTCTGCGCGTAGAGGCGGTCGGGGTCCTGGGCGTCACGGGCGACCTTGTGGACGCACTGGCCGAACTCGGGGTACTGGATCTCGCCGGGCATGAACTCGGCCTTGATCCCGACGTTGGACGGCGCCCAGGTCTCTCCGCCGTCGCGGGTCTGGTAGACCCCGCCGGTCGACATCGCCACCGTCAGCCGCTGCGGGTCGGTGGGGTGCGGCAGCAGGGTGTGGATCGCCTGGCCGCCGAAGCCGGCGCCCCACTGCTCGCGGTGCGGGTGGTCCCACAGCGAGCGGACCATCGCGAAGGACTCGCCGCCGTCGGTGGAGCGGAACAGCGCGGACGGCTCGGTGCCGGCCCACACCACCCGCTCGTCGGCCGGGGACGGGGCGATCGACCAGACCGACTCCAGGGCGCTGCCGGTGTCCTCGGGGAACCGGATCGCGCCTTCCGGGCCCTTGTCCCAGCTCGCGCCCAGGTCGTCGGAGCGGAGGATCTGCGGGCCCCAGTGCCAGCTGCGGCTGGCCATCAGCAGGCGTGGTCGCTCCCCTCGCTTGTCGATCGCGACCGCGTGCACCTCGCCGCGGATCTCGTCGGGGCCGGAGACCTGCCAGGCCTTCCGGTCGTCGCTGGTGGCCAGGAACAACCCCTTGCGGGTGCCGATCATGACAACGGTCTGCGACATCGTGCTGCCTCCTGTGAGCGGGTGTGGTCGGGACGCTACTCCGCGGCACCGACAAGCGGGCGCCGTACGACCAAAGGACCCGGCTCCAGCCCCGGACTCATCGGTCAGTAGTCGCCCGTCATCACGTTGGCGAGCGGCCGGCTGGCGGCCCAGCGGTGCAGCTGCTCGCGGACCAGGGTGTGCGCGCGGGGCCACATGGCCGGCGTCGCGCCGCCGACGTGCGGGGTGATGAGCACCCCGGGCGCGTCCCACAGCGGGTGCCCGGGCGGCAGTGGCTCGGGGTCGGTCACGTCGAGCGCTGCCCGCACCCGGCCGGCGTGCAGGGCCTCGAGCAGGTCGTCGGTGACCACGACCGGCCCGCGGGCCACGTTGACCAGCAGCGCCCCGGGCCTCATCGCGGCGAGGAAGTCCGCGTCCACCAGGCCCTTCGTCTCGGCGGTGCCCGGGACCACCAGCACCACCACGTCGGCGCGCGGCAGCAGGGCGGGCAGGTCCGCGAGGGTGTGCACGCCGGTGCGGGCGGTCCGGGCGACGCGCAGCACCTCCACCTCGAACGGCACCAGGCGCCGCTCCAGGTCGGCGCCGATGTCGCCGTACCCGATGATCAGCACCGTGCTGTCCGCCAGCGACGGCCGCCAGCCCTGCGCCCAGCGCTGCTCGTGCTGCGCGTCGACGAAGCCGGGCACGTCCCGCAGGCTGGCGAGGACCAGCGTCATCGCCAGCTCCGCGGTCGAGGCGTTGTGGATGCCCCGGCCGTTGCACAGCGTCACCCCGGCGGGGAGCAGCGGGCGGATGTGGTCGACCCCGGCGGTGAGGGTCTGCACCACCTCCACCCGGGGCAGCGCGGCGAGGAGGGCGCGGTGGTCCAGGCCGAAGGAGTACGACGGCACGTAGAACCGGACGTCGTCGGCCCACGCCCCCGGCGGGCCGTCCTCCAGCGGGTCGTGCGCGACGTAGCGGAGCGTGTCCGGTGCCCCGGACGGGTGACCGGACCCGTCGTCGGCGGTGTCGAGCTCGGCGGGGTCGAAGGGCAGCCAGACGAGCGGACGCGAGTCCTGGGCGAAGGGGGTGTCGCTCACCCGGCGAGCCTAGGCCCCGGCCGTGCGACCCAGCGGACGCGTGGTCTCGACAGGCTGGACGCCGACACCCCGAGACGTCATAGGGTGACGGGGCTCGGGATCGTTCACACAACCGTCACGCACGGTTGACAGCGGAGAAGCATGTCGGTTCTAGCGTCGGGACCGACGGAATCGAGCAGCACGACCTCGGGGAGACGAGACGGATGAAGGTCTACACGCAGGCCCGCGGCCTGGTCCACGCGGTGACCACCTGGCACGTCACGAGCGCCCAGGTCGCCCGGCGCAACGCGCTCGTCTCCAGCACCGCCCTCGCGCAGACCCGCGCCGAGCAGCGCGACGTCGAGGAGTTCCTCGCCGCGCACGCCGCCCGCCGCTCCGCGGCGTCCACCGGCTCGCCCGCGCGCACCGCCTGAGCGCCACGTCAGGCACACTCGGGGCATGGTCAGCCCCGCCCTGCGCACCCCCGACGCCCCCTCGCTCCGCTTCTACGACGTCCGGAGCCCGGACGGCACCCTGCTGCAGGCGTGGACCAACGACGCCGAGGGGCCGACGCTCCTGCTCTGCAACGGGCTCGGCACCAACCCCTACGCCTGGCCGGCGCTGCTGCGTCCCGACTGCGGGGTCCGGGTCGTCTCCTGGATGCACCGCGGCGTCGGCGGCTCGGAGCGGCCGACCGACCCGCGCCGGGTGGGCGTCGACGCCTTCGTCGAGGACGCGCTCGCGGTGATGGACGACGCGGGGATCGCCTCGTGCGCGCTCGCCGGCTGGTCGATCGGCGTCAACACGGCGTTCGAGATCGCCGTGCAGCACCCGGACCGGGTCAGCGGGCTGTTCGCGGTCGCGGGCGTGCCCGGCGGCACGTTCTCCTCCATGGGGGCGCCGCTGATGATCCCCCGAGTCGCCCGCAAGCCGCTGGCGGTCGGCGTCACCCGACTGCTGCGCACCGCCGGCAAGGCGATCACCCCGGTCACCTCCCGGCTGCCCGTCGGCCCGGTGTCGGCGCACCTGCTCACCCACAGCGGGTTCATGTTCCCGGCCCCGGACCACCGGGCGGTGCGGACCGCGGTCCGGGAGTTCCTGACCACGCCGGTCGACTGGTACATGCACCTCGCGCACGCCGCGGCCGGGCACCCGCGCGTCTCGCTGCGCTCGATCAGCGTGCCGGTCACGCTGGTCGCCGGCCGCTACGACATCCTCGCCTCGTCGCGCGACATGCTCACGGCCGCGCACCGGCTGCCGGACGCGGACTACGTCGAGCTGCGCGGCTCGCACTTCCTCCAGCTCGAGCACCCCGACGAGGTGCACCGTCACCTGCTGGCGTTCCTGAGCCGGGTGCCTGCGGGGTAGCAGTGCAGAACCACGCGCAGGGTGCCGATACCTGAGGCGTGACCCTCCCCCACCCCTCCCGTCGCGGCGTGCTGCTCGGCGGCGCCGCAGCCACGGGCGCGCTGGCGGGCTCGGTCGTGCTCGCGGACCCGGCCTCGGCCGCGACCGTGAACCCCTACACCCGCACCTCGGTGCCCTCGGCCTGGCAGCGGCACCTCATGAACCGGCTCGGCTGCGGCTGGTCGCGGAGCACGTTCGCCGACCTCGAGGCGGCCGGCGGCGCGAGTGCCTGGCTGTCCCACCAGCTCAGCCCGACGACGCTCACCGAGACCACCAAGGCACGCGCCCTCGCGTCGTGGTTCCCCGACATGCACGAGCCCGCGGCGACGAAGTGGACGAAGAACACCTCGGGGGTGAAGGGCGGCTGGGTCTATGCCGAGGACCTGGCGTCGTACACCATGCTGAGGCGTACCTACTCCCGCCGGCAGGTCCTCGAGACCATGGTCGACTTCTGGTCCAACCACCTGCACGTGCACGCCGACCACGACACCGCGTGGGTGCACCGCGCGTCCTACGACAGCCTGATCCGCACACACGCGCTCGGGAAGTTCGACGACCTGCTCGTCGCCGCGTCGCTGCACCCCGCGATGCTGCTCTACCTGGACAACTGGCGGTCCGTGAAGGGCGCCCCCAACGAGAACCAGGGCCGCGAGCTGCTCGAGCTGCACACGGTCGGCCGCGCCGCGGGCTACACCGAGCAGATGGTCAAGGACTCCGCCACGATCCTCTCCGGGTGGACCGTCGACGCCTTCGACACCTGGGACCGCTACTACGACGCCGGCCGGCACACCACCGGCCCGGTCCAGGTCCTCGGCTTCAGCCACGCCAACGGCTCCCCCGACGGGTCCTCGGTGACCGAGGCCTACCTGCGCTACCTCGCCCACCATCCCGCCACCGCGCTGCGGATCGCGACCAAGCTCGCGAAGGCGTTCGTGTCCGACGCCCCGTCCACCGCGCTGGTCAACCACCTCGCCGGCGTCTTCCGCTCCTCGGGCACCGACATCAAGGCCACCCTGCGCGCCCTGGTCGCCCACCCCGACTTCCACAGCCACCAGGGCAACCTGGTCCGCAACCCCATCGAGGACTTCGTGGCCACCTGCCGCGTCCTCGGGGTCAACGTCACGGCTCCCGTCTCCGACGAGTCGTTCGCCCGTTCGGCGATCTGGGTGCCACAGACCACGCTGCTCTACCAGTGGCCACGACCCGACGGGTCGCCATACGGCGCGGTGGTGTGGTCCTCGGCCACCCGTATGCTCAGCTCGTTCCGGATGCACTGGGACCTGATCGCGGGCTGGTGGCCGACGCACGAGGTGACCTACCGCAAGCCCGCCGCGTGGCTGCCGCAGCAGCGGATCCGGTTCGACCAGTACGTCGACCACCTGTGCCGCACGGTGCTCGGCAAGCCGTCCACGCCGCGGCTGCTCAGCGGTGCCGTCGCGGCCGTCGGCTACGGACCGTCGTCGGTCATCACCGCCAGCCACCCGGTGCAGCAGTGGCTGTTCGTGCGGCTGATGGCCGTGCTGCTCGACTCCCCCGACCACATGAGGCACTGATCGCGATGACCCACGACCCTTCCGGCGACCCGGACTGCTGCGCCGAGTTCGCCACCGCGGCCCGCCTGTCGCGACGCCGCCTGATGCAGGGGTTGGCCGCCGGGGCGGGCGCCTCCGCCCTCGGCGTCTCCACGTCGCTGTTCGGTGAGGCGGTCCGCCAGACCAGCTTCGCCGCCACCACCGGCGGCAACGTCCTCGTCGTGCTCTCGCTGCGCGGCGGCATCGACGGCATGGGCGTCGTCGTGCCCCACGGCGACCCCGCCTACTACACGCAACGACCCGGCATCGGCATCCCCGCCTCGTCGTTGATCGCTGCGGACCCGATGTTCGGCCTGCACCCCGAGCTCAAGCCCCTCGAGTGGGCCTGGACCTCCGGCGAGCTCGCCGCCGTCCACGCCGTCGGCCTCCCCGCCCCCAACCGCTCCCACTTCTCGGCCATGGAGGAGATCGAGGACGCCGACCCCGGCTCCGCCGCCCGCACCGGCTGGGTCAACCGGATGATCGGCCTCGACGCCGGCAACGACCCCGCCGAGGCGATCCACCTCTCCGGCTCCATCGTGCCCACCCTGATGTCCGGCCCCGCACCCGTGCTGGCCGCCGACGACGTCGCCCAGCTCAGCCTCGTCGGCGCCCAGAAGGACGACGGCACCGAGTGGGCCGACCGGCGCCGTACCCAGCTCGACATCGTCTGGGCCGGCGGCACCACCTCGCCGCTGCACGCCGGCTACCGCTCCGCCGCACGCACGGTCGACCGGCTCGCCGCCGTCGCGGGCACCACCTACAAGCCGGCGGTGCCCTACCCGACCGCCTGGCCCGCCACCGACCTGTCGAACGCCCTCAAGGACACCGCCCAGCTGATCAAGGCCGACCTCGGCACCGACGTCGTCTCCATCGACTTCGGCTCCTGGGACATGCACAACGACTACGGCAAGCTCGGCCGGGGACGCATGCAGTCGATGCTCGGCGGCCTCGCAGCCTGCCTCGACGCGTTCCTGCGCGACCTCGGCGGGTTGAGGTCCCGTGTCACCGTCCTCACCATCTCTGAGTTCGGCCGCCGCATCCACGAGAACGGCAACTCCGGCCTCGACCACGGCTGGGGCAACATGATGCTGCTCGCCGGGGCCGGGGTGCGCGGAGGGAAGTACTACGCCACCTGGCCCGGCCTCGGCACGGGGACCGACGACGACCTCGCCGTCACCACCGACTACCGCCAGGTCCTCGGCGAGGTGCTCGGCTCCCGCTTCCCCGCGCGCTCCCTGCCCGCGGTGTTCCCCGGCTTCACCGTCGACAGCACCGGCCTCGGCCTGATGTCCTGACCCACGCCCTAGTCTGTGCGCCATGGCAACGGTGCGACAGGTCCAGGTCACGTTCGACTGCGCCGACCCCGAGCGGGTCGCGCTCTTCTGGTGCGAGGTGCTGGGGTACGTCGTGCCGCCGCCGCCGCCGGGGTTCGCCTCCTGGTCCGACTTCGACGCGACGTTGCCGCCCGAGCAGCAGGGGTCGGCGTTCGCCTGCCAGGACCCGACGGGAGCCGGGCCCCGGCTGTTCTTCCAGCGCGTCCCCGAAGGCAAGGTCGTCAAGAACCGGGTGCACCTCGACGTCCGCGCCGGCACCGGCCTCGTGGGCGCGGAGCGTCAGGCCGTCCTCGAGGCGGAGGGCGAGCGCCTGATCGCGCTCGGGGCGACGAAGGTGCGCCTGATGGTGGCCGACGAGCACAACGAGTCGTGCCTGGTCATGCAGGACGTCGAGGGCAACGAGTTCTGCCTCGACTAGGCCGGCGGACGCCGTACTTCCCATGGAGAACTGCCGCTCCCCATGGGGAAATCACCATGGGGAGCGGCAGTTTCTCGACATACCCTGGTAAACAGCCAGCGGCTCAGGCGAGCTTCTCGAGGATCAGCTCGCGGACCCGGCCGGCGTCGGCCTGGCCGCGCATCTCCTTCATCACGGCGCCGATGAGCGCGCCGGCGGCGGCGTGCTTGCCGTCGCGGATCTTCTCGGCGACGTCGGGGTTGGCGGCGACCGCGTTGTCGATGGCCGCGGACAGCGCACCGTCGTCGGAGACGACCGCGAGGCCGCGCTTCTCGACGACCTCGTCGGGGGTGCCTTCACCAGCGAGGACGCCGTCGAAGACCTGGCGGGCGAGCTTGTCGTTGATCGACTTCGCGTCCACCAGCGCCTGCACCCGGGCCACGTCGGCGGGGGTCACGGCCAGGTCGACGAGGTCGACTCCGGCGTCGTTGGCGCGGCGGGCCAGCTCGGAGAGCCACCACTTGCGAGCGCTCTGCGGTGAGGCACCCGCGGCGATGGTCTCCTCGACCAGGCCGAGCGCGCCGGCACCGACGGTGTCGCGCATCTCCAGGTCGGAGAAGCCCCACTCGCCCTGCAGCCGGGCCCGACGCGCGGTCGGGTTCTCCGGGAGCGTGGCGCGCAGCTCCTCCACCCACTCCGCCGACGGCGCCACCGGCACCAGGTCCGGCTCGGGGAAGTAGCGGTAGTCCTCGGCGTCGGACTTCTCGCGGCCGGACGTGGTGATCCCGGTGTCCTCGTGCCAGTGCCGGGTCTCCTGGACGATCTTCCCGCCCTCGGAGAGTACGGCGGCGTGCCGCTGCACCTCGTAGCGCACCGCGCGCTCGATGGACCGGAACGAGTTGACGTTCTTGGTCTCGCTGCGGGTGCCGAGGGTGTCGTCGCCCTTGACCGACAGGGACAGGTTGACGTCGGCGCGCAGGTTGCCCTGGTCCATCCGGGCCTCGGACACGCCGAGGGCCACGATCAGCTCGCGCAGCTGCTGGACGTAGGCCCGCGCGACCTCCGGCGCCTTCTCTCCGGCGCCGCGGATCGGCTTGGTGACGATCTCGATCAGCGGGATGCCGGCCCGGTTGTAGTCGACCAGTGAGTGGTCGGCGCCGTGGATGCGACCGGTGGCGCCACCGACGTGGGTGGACTTGCCGGTGTCCTCCTCCATGTGGGCGCGCTCGATCTCGACCCGGAAAATCTCCCCGTCGACGTCGACGTCCATGAACCCCTCGAACGCGATCGGCTCGTCGTACTGGGAGGTCTGGAAGTTCTTCGGCATGTCCGGGTAGAAGTAGTTCTTCCGCGCGAACCGGCACCACTCGGCGATCGAGCAGTTCAGCGCCAGGCCGATCCGGATCGCCGACTCGACGCCGGTCCGGTTCACCACCGGCATCGCGCCAGGCAGACCCAGGCACACCGGGCAGGTCTGCGTGTTGGGCTCGGCGCCGAACACCGTCGAGCAGCCGCAGAACATCTTCGACGCGGTGTTGAGCTCGACGTGGACCTCGAGGCCCATCACCGGGTCGAACTTCTCCAGGGCCTCGTCGTAGCCCATCAGGTCGGCGCTCATGCGGAAACTCCGTTCAGCGAGGGGGCCTTGTCCAGCAGCGGCCCGCCCCAGCGATCCTGCAGCAGCGCCTCGAGCGCGGCGCCGACGCGGTAGACGCGGTCGTCGGCGAGCGCCGGGGCGAGCACCTGGAAGCCGGTCGGCAGGCCGTCCTCCTCGGCGAGGCCGCTCGGCACCGAGATGCCGGGCACGCCCGCGAGGTTGGCGGGGATGGTGGCGAGGTCGTTGAGGTACATCGCGATCGGGTCGTCGAGCTTCTCGCCGAGCTTGAACGCCGTGGTCGGCGCGGTCGGGCTGACCAGCACGTCGGCCTTCTCGAACGCCGCCGCGAAGTCGCGGGTGATCAGCGTGCGGACCTTCTGCGCCTGGCCGTAGTAGGCGTCGTAGTAGCCACTGGACAGCGCGTAGGTGCCCAGGATGATCCGGCGCTTCACCTCGTCGCCGAAGCCGCGGTCGCGGGTGGCCCGCATGACCTCCTCGGCCGACGGCGCGTCCACACCCTCGGGCAGCACCCGCAGGCCGTAGCGCATCGCGTCGAACTTCGCGAGGTTGCTCGACGCCTCCGCCGGCAGGATCAGGTAGTAGGCCGCCATCGCGTGCACGAACGTCGGGCAGGACACCTCGACGACCTCGGCACCGGCGTCGACGAGCAGCTGGACCGACTCGTCGAAGCGGGCCTGGACGCCGGCCTGGTAGCCCTCGCCGGTCAGCTCCTTGACGACGCCGACGCGCACGCCCCGCATGTCACCGGTGGCACCGAGGCGCGCGGCCTCGACGAGCTTCGGCAGCGGCTGGTCGATCGAGGTCGAGTCACGCTTGTCGTGGCCGCCGATGACCTCGTGCAGCAGCGCGGAGTCGAGCACGGTCCGGGTCACCGGACCCGCCTGGTCGAGCGAGTTCGCCAGCGCCACGAGGCCGTAGCGGGACACCCCGCCGTAGGTCGGCTTCACCCCGACGGTGCCGGTGACCGCGCCGGGCTGCCGGATCGAGCCGCCGGTGTCGGTGCCGATCGCGAGCGGCGCCTCGAACGCCGCGACGGCCGCCGCGGACCCGCCGCCGGAGCCGCCGGGGATCCGGTCCAGGTCCCACGGGTTGTGGGTGGCCCCGTAGGCGGAGTGCTCGGTGGAGGAGCCCATCGCGAACTCGTCCATGTTGGTCTTGCCGAGGATCGGGGTGCCGGCGGCGCGGAGCCGCTCGACGACGGTGGCGTCGTAGGGCGGGAACCAGCCCTCGAGGATCTTCGAGCCGCAGGTGGTGGGCATGCCCCGGGTGGCGAGCACGTCCTTGACGGCGATCGGGACGCCGTCGAGGCCGGAGGCGGAGGTCCCCGCGGCACGGCGTGCGTCGGCCTCGCGGGCCTGGGCGAGCGCACCCTCGCCGTCGACGTGCAGGAACGCGTGCACGGCGCCGTCGACCTCGGCGATGCGGTCCAGGTGCGCCTGGGTCACCTCGACCGACGAGGTCTCGCCCGCGGCGAGCGCGTCGGCGAGCTGGGCGGCGGTACGGCGGGTCAGGTCGCTCATGCTTCCTCCCCCAGGATCCGCGGCACGCTGAAGCGCTGCTGGTCGACCTCGGGGGCGCCGGAGAGCGCCTCCTCGGCGGTCAGGGACGGCGTGGCCACGTCCTCGCGGAACACGTTGGTCAGCGGCAGCGCGTGCGACGTGGGCGGCACGTCGTCGGCGGCGACCGCGCTGATCGACTTGACCGACTCGAGGATCACGTCGAGCTGGGGCGCGAGGTGGTCGAGCTCGGCGTCGGACAGGTCGATCCGCGCGAGGTCGGCCAGGTGGCGTACCTCGTCGCGGGTGATGTCGGGCATGGGCTGCTCGCTCCTAGGGGGAGACGTACGGCGGAAGGCCCCATCCTATGAGAGGTGGGACCGGTCCACCCCCACCGGCACCGGCACGGAGATAGAGTGCAGAGTCGCCGAAAGGACCCTGCGTGAGTGAGCTGACCGGCACCACCGACCCCCGGCCGGGGACCTCCGGGTCCGCCGTCCCGGGCCTAGGCGCGCCCGCGGCCCCCGTTGCCCTGCGCGTGCCGGTCGACCCGACGAGCCGGACCGCGTTCCTGGCCGACGCCTCGCGCAGCCTGTCCGGAGCCCTGCACACCGACCGCGCCGTCGACCTGGTCCTGGAGATGCTGGTCGTGGACGTCGCCGACTGGGGGCAGGTGCTGCTGCGCGGACGTCGCGAGTACGTCGTCCGCAGCCGCACCACCGAGGGCACCCGGGCCGCCACGGTGAACAGCGTGAACTTGCCGGCCGGCGGCGTGCTGGGCCGGGTGCTCGCCAGTGGCGCCACCGACCTGGTCCCGGTCTACGCGGCGGTCGAGGACCTCGACGACGCCCTCACGGGGGTGGCTCCCGACCCGGGCATCCGGGAGAGCCTGGCCCGGATCCGGCCCATGGACGTGCTGTCGGTGGCCCTCTCGGCCCGCGGCGCCACCTACGGCGTGCTCACCCTGGCCCGCCGCGCCGGCGAGGGGTTCGACGCCGACGCGGTCGCGTTCGTGGAGGAGCTCGCCGACCGGCTCTCGGTCATCCTCGACACCACCCGCGCGCTCGCGGAGTCGCGCCGGGTGGCCGCCGTACTCTCCCGGGACCTGAACCCGCCCCGGGTGCCCCAGATGCACGGCGCCCGGTTCGCCACCTACTACCGGGTGGCCATCGAGCAGGAGGCGCTGGGCGGCGACTTCTACGACGTGCACGGCTCGGCCGAGGACTGGACCGCCGTGGTCGGCGACGTCTGCGGCAAGGGCGTCGACGCGGCCGTGCTCACCGGCCGGGTCCGTCAGTCCGTGCGGACCGCCGCCCTCGTCGACCGCTCCCCCGCGTCGATCCTCGACCTGGTCAACCGGGTGATGATCGCCGAGGGCCAGGAGACGTTCGTGACCGCGCTGTGCGTGCGCGGCCAGTACGACGGCGAGCGGCTGCACCTGACCCTCAGCTCCGCCGGGCACCCGCGTCCCTGGGTGGTCCGGCGCAACGGCACCGCCGAGCAGGTCGAGGTCACCGGCGTGGTGCTCGGGCTGCTCGACGCCGCCGGCTACACCGAGACCGTCGTCGACCTGGAGCCGGGCGAGACGCTGGTGCTCTACACCGACGGCGTGGTGGAGGCACCGGGCAGGCGGGACCGCTTCGGCGACGCGCGCCTCCACGACGTGCTGGCCGCGGTCGGACCGGCCGACGCCTCCGCGGTCGTGGAGAGCATCGCGGTCGCGCTCTCGGCACACCTCGGCGACCGCGCCCACGACGACATCGCGATCCTCGCGATCCAACCCAGCGAGGCCTGATGACGACCACCGAGGCACCCACCCACGACTGGGCCGCGGCCCTCGACGGCTACCTCGGCGCGCTCGCCGCCGGCGACCGCGGCACCGCCCTCGGCCTGGTCCGCGACCTCCGTCGCCAGGGGTACGACGTCCTGGAGATCATCACCGGGCTGCTCGGGCCGGCCCAGCGGCGGATCGGCGAGCTCTGGATGAGTGACACGTGGAGCGTCGCCCAGGAGCACGCCGCGACCGCGATCAGCGAGGCGGCCCTGCACTCGCTGGCCCTCGAGCGCGACGCCGACCTGCGCGCCGGCGCCGCGGCCGACGCCCCGCTGGTGGTGGTCTCCTGCGTCGAGCAGGAGTGGCACGCGCTCCCCGCGCTGATGGTCGCCGAGCACCTGCGCGGCGCCGGCTACCGGGTCAGCTACCTCGGGGCCAACGCGTCCGCCCAGCACCTGGTCCGGCACATCCACGAGCTCGGTCCGCGGGCGGTGCTGCTCTCCTGCTCGATCAGCGCGTTCCTGCCGCTGGCCCGCCGCCAGATCGAGGCGGTCCGCGAGACCGGCACCCCGGTGGTCGTCGGCGGCACGGCGTTCGACGCCGCCGGCAAGCGCGCACAGACCCTCGGCGCCACGGCGTTCGCGGTCTCCGGGCCCGACGTCGCAGGCGTGGTCGCCGGGCTGCCGGGTGCCGTCGGTCCGGCCGAGCAGCTGCTGCACCCCGGCGCGGACGAGGCGTTCCTGGTCTTCGGTGACCGGGAGTCGCTGGCCGACGAGGTGGAGCGGCTGCTGCTGGCCTCGCTCGCCGCCGCCGGTCTCAACGACGACGAGCACCCCTGGTTGACCGCGCTCGACGACCAGGCGCCGCACCTGGTCGGGGCGGTCGCCGGCGCGCTGGTCACCGGCGACGAGCGGGTCGCCACCGACGCGCTCGGCTGGGCCGAGGTGGTGCTGCGCCACCGCGGCGCTCCGGAGAGCATCGGCCTGCACCTGCAGCGTGCCCTGGCCGGGGCGCTGCGCGAGGTGCCGGTCGCGGCGTCGATGCTGTCCGCCTGACTCAGGCCTCGCCGACCTGCGCCACCGCGGTGGCGGCCTCCGGGCCGTCGGCCAGCAGGACCGCGAAGCCGTCCTCGTCGAGGACCGGTACCCCGAGCTGGACCGCCTTGTCGTGCTTGGAGCCGGGCGCCTCGCCGACCACCACGAAGTGCGTCTTCTTCGACACCGAGGACGCGGCCTTGCCGCCGCGGGCGATGATCGCCTCCTTGGCCTGGTCGCGGCTCCAGCCCGTCAGCGACCCGGTGACCACGATGCTCATCCCCTCCAGGGTCCGGGCAACGGACTCGTCGCGCTCGTCGGCCATCGTGACCCCGGCGGCCGCCCACTTGTCGACGATCGCGGCGTGCCAGTCGACGGTGAACCACTCGATGACCGCCGCGGCGATCGTCGGCCCGACGCCTTCCGCGGCAGCGAGCCGCTCCTCGTCCGCCTCCCGGATCGCCTCCATGGAGCCGAACTCGGTGGCCAGTGCCCGGGCCGCGGTCGGGCCGACGTGCCGCACCGACAGTCCGACCAGCACCCGCCACAGCGGCACGTCCTTGGCCTTGGCCAGGTTGTCGAGCAGGCGCTGGCCGTTGGCCGAGAGCACCGGCTCGTCGCCCTCGTCCTTCTTGGGCGCACGGGTGAACAGCGGCGCGCGCCGCAGCTTGGTCGCGTCGAGGTCGAAGACGTCGCCCTCGTCGCCGATCACGCCGGCGTCGAGCAGCGCCACGGCCGCCTCGTAGCCGAGCCCCTCGATGTCGAACGAGCCGCGGCCGGCGACGTGGAAGACGCGCTCACGCACCTGGGCCGGGCACTTCTGGTGGTTGGGGCAGCGCAGGTCCTTGTCGCCCTCCTTCTGCTGCACCAGCGGGGTGCCGCACGACGGGCACTCGGACGGCATCACCCACTCTGGCAGCCCCTCGGGGCGCAGCCCCAGCACCGGGCCGACGATCTCGGGGATCACGTCGCCGGCCTTGCGCAGGATGACCGTGTCGCCGGGACGCACGTCCTTGCGGGCCACCTCGTGGCCGTTGTGCAGGGTGGCCATCTCGACGGTCGACCCGGCCACCCGCGTCGGCTCCATCCGCCCGAACGGCGTGACCCGCCCGGTGCGACCGGTGTTGACCTCGATCGCGAGGAGCTTGGCGTTGACCTCCTCCGGCGGGTACTTGAACGCGATCGCCCAGCGCGGCGCCCGGCTGGTGGAGCCGAGCCGGCGCTGCAGCGCGACGTCGTCGACCTTGACCACGACCCCGTCGATCTCGTGCTCGACGTCGTGGCGGTGGTCGCCGTAGTAGTCGATGAACTCCTTCACCTCGGCCAGGCCGGGCAGCACCGTGGCCCGCTCGCTGGTCGGCAGCCCCCACGCCTTCAGCGCGGCGTAGGCGTCCGACTGCGCGGTCGGCTCGAAGCCCACCCGGGCGCCCACGCCGTGGCAGACCATCGCCAGGTCGCGGGTCGCGGTGACCCGGGGGTCCTTCTGCCGCAGCGAGCCGGCGGCCGCGTTGCGCGGGTTGGCGAACATCGGCCTGCCGGCGTCCTGCATCGCCTCGTTGAGCCGGGCGAACGCCTCGACCGGCAGGAAGACCTCGCCGCGCACCTCCACCCGCGCCGGGACCGGGTGCTCGTCGGTGCCGGTGAGCCGGTGCGGCACGTTGGCGATGGTGCGCACGTTGGGCGTCACGTCCTCGCCGGTGCGCCCGTCGCCGCGGGTCGCAGCCCGGACCAGCCGGCCGTCCTCGTAGAGCAGGTTGATGGCCAGCCCGTCGACCTTCAGCTCGCACAGCATGGCCGGGTCGTCGACCCCGTCGCGCGCCAGCCGGGCCCGCCAGCTCTCGAGCTCCTCGAGGCTGAACGCGTTGTCCAGGCTCATCATCGGCTCGAGGTGGTCGACCGGGGTGAACTCCGTGGAGACCGCACCGCCGACCTTCTGCGTCGGGGAGTCCGGGGTGCGCAGCTCGGGGAACTCCCCCTCGAGCTCCTCGAGGCGGCGCATCCGCTGGTCGAAGTCGGCGTCGGAGAGCGTCGGGTCGTCGAGCACGTAGTAACGCCACCGGGCGTCCTCGACCTGCTCGGCCACCAGCCGGTGCTCCTCGCGCGCCTCGGGCGGAGCGGCCGCGACGGTCTGCTCGGCTGCCGACGGGACGGGGGTGCTCTCGGTCATGGGGCTATCTTGCCGTGCCCCACCGACGGACCCGGCCGACACCCGGACCAATCCGCCCCGCCCTGTGGACACGAACCAGGTCCGGCGTTTCCCCCACCTGAGAGGATCGAGGCATGCCGTCTCCCTCGCTCACCCGTCGCGACGTCGACGGGCGACCCGCCGGACTCGTGCTGATGCTGCACGGCGGCAAGGCCGACGGCCTGACCGAGGTCGACGAGAGCTCCGCATCCTGGCGCCGGGCCCGCTGGATGATGGACCAGATCGGCGACCAGCTCGTCGACGCCGGTCACAGCGTCTGGCTGCTGCGCTACGCCCTGCGCGGCTGGAACGAGCGCGTGCACTCCCCCGCCTCGCCGGTCCCCGACGCGCGCTGGGCGCTGGAGCAGGTCCGGGCGACGTACGGCGACCTGCCGGTGGTGCTGCTCGGCCACTCCATGGGCGGGCGTACGGCGGTCGCGGTCGCCGACGACCCCAACGTCCGCGGCGTCGTGGCACTCGCGCCCTGGCTGCCCGCCGACGAGGACACCGACCCGCTGCGCGGCAAGCACCTGGTGGCCGCACACGGGCGCAAGGACAAGATCACCTCCGCACGGCAGACCCGGAAGTTCGTGACCCGGGCCGCCGAGGTGACCGCGTCCGCGGAGTTCGTCGACATGGGCCGCGCCGGTCACTACATGTTCCGCCGCCGCAGCGCCTGGAACGACCTGGCGGCCTCCTCCGCGCTCTGCCTGCTCGACGAGCGGCGCCGCGCCGACCACGCCTGAGCCGCCCGGGTCCCGACGGGCTCGACCAGCGATGGTCCTTTCGGGCCATCTTCGCGCCGGGGCGGAATACCCGCTGGCGTCGACGCGCTGTGCTGGCGTAACCTGCCGATGAAACGAAACCGTTTCGTTTCATCCAGGTGAACGAAAGGCGACCGCACCCGATGATCCGCAAGCTCCAGGAGGCCGCCCGGCCCCGGGTCGAGGGCGAGCGCGAGGGCGAGATCCTCGACGCCACGCTCGCGCTGCTCCTCGAGGCCGGCTACGACCGGCTGACCATGGACGCGGTCGCCACCCGGGCGCGGGCGAGCAAGGCCACGCTCTACCGGCGCTGGTCCTCCAAGTCCGCGCTCGTCGTGGACGCCCTGCTGCGCTCCAAGCGGTCACCGGACCTGCGCGACGTCGACACGGGGTCGCTGCGCGGCGACCTGCTGGCGACCTACTGCGGGCCCGGCGGGATGACCGACCGCGACAACGTGCAGGTGCTCACCGCGGTGATGACCGCGCTGCACACCGACGAGGACTTCGCCGTCGAGTTCCGGGACCGCTTCCTGGCTCCCAAGGTCGAGGTCTCCTCCCGGATCTACGCCCGGGCCGCGGCCCGCGGCGAGCTCTCCCCCGACGTCGACCTGTCCCTGCTGGGACCGGCCCTCGCCGGGATCCTGCTGCACCGCTCGTTCCTGCTCGGCGAGCAGGCCACGGTCGCGACCATCGAGAAGGTCGTCGACCAGATCATCCTGCCGGCCGCCACCGGCCGGCCGTACTCACTCCCCAAGGACAACGCATGACTACCCACGCAACCGCGGCTCCCGGCACCGGTGCGGGACACCGGCACCTCGGGTGGGCGCTGGTGCTCATCTGTGTCGCCCAGCTGATGGTGGTGCTCGACAGCACCATCGCCAACATCGCCCTGCCCTTCATCCAGAAGGACCTGCACATCGCGCAGGCCAACCTGCAGTGGATCGTCACCGGCTACGCACTCGCGTTCGGCGGCCTGCTCCTGCTGGGCGGCCGGCTCGGCGACCTCTACGGCCGCCGCCGCATCTTCATGCTCGGCCTGGTCATCTTCGCCGTCGCCTCGGCCCTCGGTGGTCTCGCGCAGAACGAGGCCATGCTGCTGGGCTCCCGTGGCCTGCAGGGTCTCGGTGCCGCGATCGCCTCACCGACCGCACTGGCCCTGATCACCACCACCTTCCCGGCCGGTCCGCAGCGCAGCCGGGCGTTCTCGGTCTACGCCGCGATGTCGGGCGCCGGTGCGGCCGTCGGACTGATCCTCGGTGGCTGGCTCACCGGCCTCACCCCCGACCTGTTCGGCCACGTGGTCGACGGCTGGCGGCTGACGTTCCTGATCAACGTCCCGATCGGCCTCATCGCCGCCCTCGCAGCGCCGTACGTCCTGGCCGAGAGCGAGTCGCACCCCGGCGAGCTCGACCTGCCGGGTGCGGTCACCGGCACCCTGGGCCTGATCGGCATCGTGTTCGGCCTCTCGCGCGCCGGTCAGCAGCAGTACGGCTGGGGCTCCTCGTCCACGCTGGTCCCGCTGGTCCTCGGCATCGTGCTGCTCGCCGTGTTCATCCAGCTCGAGCGACGCGTCGAGCACCCGCTGATGCCGTTCCGGATCCTCACCAGCCGGACCCGCGGCACCGCGTTCGTGGCGATGATGATCGTGCCGGCCGCGATGTTCGCGATGTTCTTCTTCCTGTCGCTGTTCGTGCAGAACGTCATGGGCTACTCGCCGCTGCGCACCGGCGTCGCGTTCCTGCCGTTCTCGTTCGGCATCGTGATCGCGGCGACGATCTCCTCGAAGATGATCGCCAAGGTGGACCCGCGGTTCATCGCCGGCACCGGCACGATCCTCGCTGGCATCGCCCTGTTCGGCTTCTCGCGGCTCTCCGTCGACGTCAGCCCCGCGCACCTGCTCTCGCTCGCGCAGTCGGGTCAGCACCTCGGCGAGTCGGTGAACTACTGGTCGCAGATCTTCCCGTTCATCGTGCTGATGTCGCTGGGCATGGGCCTCACGTTCGTGCCGATGACGCTGGCGGCGGTGCACGGTGTCGACCACCGCGACTCCGGCATCGGCTCGGGCGTCCTCAACACCATGCAGCAGGTCGGCGGTGCCCTCGGCCTGGCGACGCTGTCGACGGTCGCGGTGCACTTCGGCCAGGACAAGGCGGCCACGATCGCCGCAGGGCTGCACGCCTCCGGCGGTCAGCTGCCCCCGGCGACGCTGAAGCTGCTCACCCAGATCGGCGCCTTCCCGACCGGTGCCACGCACGCCTTCCTCACCGGCGCGTTCATGATCTGGACGGCCAGCGTGATCGTGTGGATCTTCCTCGACGTCAAGCACCAGGAACTCGCCACCGACGGGGCTCCGGAGGGCGTCACCGTCGCCTGATCGGCGGTCGGCTGTTTACCAGGGTATGTCGAGAAACTGCCGCTCCCCATGGGGAAATCACCATGGGGAGCGGCAGTTCGCCTACATACCCAGGTAAACAGCCACCCCGGCCTCGCTAGAGGTTGGACGCCGTACGGCGCGCCAGCGCGAGTGCCTCGCGGGCCCAGGCGGCGTCGGCACCGGCGAGCCCGCAGCCGGGTGTCACGACCAGCGACTCCCCCACGCCGTCGGGGTCGAGGCCGAGCATGTCGAGGAAGCGCAGGACCTTCTCGGTGAGGGCGTGCTCGCCGGGCGCGTCGTCGGGGCGCAGGGTCGGCACCACGCCGAGGTGCACCGGCGCGCCGGCCTCGAGCAGGGTCGCCACGTCGTCGTAGGCCGGGGCGGCCAGCACGTCGAGGTCCACCGAGACCCCGGCGGCACCGGCGGAGACGAGCAGCGAGACCGGGACGTCGGCGGCGCAGCAGTGCACGACCGGGGTCGCACCCGCGTCACGGACGGCGGACAGGACCAGCTCGAGGGCCGGGGACGCAGCCGGGGCGTCGACCGAGCGGTGCCGGTGGAAGCCGGACGCGGTCGGCACCTGGCCGGTCATCACCGCGGGCAGGGCGGGCTCGTCGACCTGGACCACCAGCGTCGCGTCGGGCAGCCGGCGGCGGAGGTCGGCGACGTGGACGGTCAGGCCCTCGGCGAGCGCCTCGGCGAGCTCGCGGCGGGCGCCGCGGTCGGAGAGCACCCGGTCACCGCGCGGCTTCTCGACGGTCGCGGCGAGCGTCCACGGGCCGGCGACGGCGACCTTGAAGGTGCCGGCGAAGCCCTGGGTCTGCTCCTCCACGACGTCGAGGTCCTGGGCGAGCAGCGAGCGCGCACGCCGGTGGTCGACGCCCGAGGTCGCCAGCGACCCGGTGAGCCGCCAGCCGGCGGGCTGGAGGTCGGCGCCGAGGCCCTCGAGCAGGGCCAGCCCACGACCGGTCATCGCGGCGTGCGCACCCCGCGCGGGCAGCTCGGGCAGCGACGGCAGGTCCGGGGTCTCCCCGAGAACCATCTTCAGGGACTCGCGAAAGTCCTCGCCGGGCATCGACCCGACGCCGGTTGCGCGGGTCACGCCTCTCCCGCCGTACGGCGTGCAGCACTGATCGTGCAGGAGCCCACCACGCGGCTGCCGTCATAGATCACCGCGGCCTGGCCGGGGGCGATGCCCTGGGCCGCGTCGAGGAGCTCGACGGACACCGCGTCGCCGTCGACGGTGACCACCGCGCGGTGCTCGTCGCCGTGCGCACGCAGCTGGACGGAGCCCTCGAGCCGCTCGGGCGGGGTGCCGCACCAGCGCGGCCGGATCCCCTCGATGCGGTCGACGGTCAACGCGGCGCGCGGGCCGACGGTGACGGTGCCGGAGACCGGCTCGATGTCGAGCACGTAGCGCGGCTGGCCGTCCGCCGTGGGCCGGCCGATCCGCAGCCCCTTGCGCTGCCCGATGGTGAAGCCGAAGCTGCCCTCGTGCTGGCCGAGCACCTCGCCGCTCTCGTGGTCGACGACGTCGCCGGCCCCGGAGCCGAGCTTCTCGCGCAGCCAGCCGCCGGTGTCGCCGTCGCTGATGAAGCAGATGTCGTGGCTGTCCGGCTTCTGCGCGACGGACAGCCCGCGCGCCTCGGCCTCGAGGCGGATCGCCGACTTGGGCGAGTCACCGAGCGGGAACAGCGAGTGCGCGAGCTGCTCCTGGGTGAGCACGCCGAGCACGTAGGACTGGTCCTTGCCGTGGTCGACCGCACGGTGCATCTGCACCACCCCGTCGTCGCCGGTGACCAGCCGCGCGTAGTGGCCGGTCGCGACCGCGTCGAAGCCGAGCGCGAGCGCGCGCTCCAGGACGGCGGCGAACTTGATCTTCTCGTTGCAGCGCAGGCAGGGGTTCGGGGTGCGCCCGGAGGCGTACTCGCTCATGAAGTCCTCGACCACGTCCTCGTGGAAGCGGTCGCTCATGTCCCAGACGTAGAAGGGGATCCCGATCACGTCGGCGGCCCGCCGCGCGTCGTTGGAGTCCTCGATCGTGCAGCACCCGCGGGCCCCGGTCCGGTAGGACTTCGGGTTGCGCGAGAGCGCGAGGTGGATGCCGGTGACCTCGTGGCCGGCCTCCGCGGCCCGGGCCGCGGCCACGGCCGAGTCGACGCCACCGGACATGGCGGCCAGTACGCGCACCGGGATCAGCCCGCGATCTTCTTCGACGCGCCGAGCCCGCTGACCACGCCGGCCGCGCGGGCCCGCTCGACGACGGGCGCGATCGCGGCACGCAGCGCCTCGACGTCGGCACCGGTGGAGGTGTGGCCGAGCGAGAACCGCAGCGAGGACCGGGCCTGCTCCTCGCCGCAACCCATGGCGAGCAGAACGTGCGAGGGCTGCGGTACGCCCGCCGAGCACGCGGACCCGGTCGAGCAGGCGATCCCGCGGGCGTCGAGCAGCATGAGCAGCGAGTCGCCCTCGCAGCCGGGGAAGGTCAGGTGGGCGTTGCCGGGCAGCCGGTCGACCGGGTCGCCGTTGAGTACGGCGTCCGGGACCTGTGCCTGCACCGCCGCCACCAGGTCGTCGCGCAGCGCGGAGACGGCCAGGGCGTGCTCGGCCTGGCGTCCGACCGCGACCTCCACGGCGGCGGCGAACCCGGCGATCGCCGGCACGTCGATGGTGCCCGAGCGCACGTCGCGCTCCTGGCCTCCACCGTGCAGCAGCGGCGTGACGTCCACCTCACGCCGTACGACCAGGGCCCCGACGCCGTAGGGGCCGCCGAGCTTGTGCGCGGTCAGGGTCAGCGCGTCGACGCCCGAGGAGGCGAAGTCCACCGGCACCTGGCCGACCGCCTGGACAGCGTCGGTGTGCACGGGCACGTCGTGGGCGTGCGCGGCAGCGACGACGTCCGCGACCGGCTGCAGGGTGCCGACCTCGTTGTTGGCCCACATCACCGAGACCAGCGCCACCGACCCGGGGTCGCGCGCGAGGGAGTCACGCAAGGCGTCGACGTCGAGACGGCCCAGCCGGTCGACCGGCAGCAGCTCGAGCTCGGCACCCTCGTGGTCGGCGAGCCAGTGGAGCGCGTCGAGCACCGCGTGGTGCTCGACGGCCGAGGACAGGATCCGGACACGGCGGGGGTCGGCGTCGCGGCGCGACCAGAACAGCCCCTTGAGCGCGAGGTTGTCGGACTCGGTGCCGCCGGAGGTGAACACGACCTCACCGGGCCGGGCGCCGAGCGCGCGGGCGATGGTCTCGCGGGACTCCTCGACCGTGCGGCGTGCGGCCCGGCCGGGCGCGTGCAGGGAGGAGGCGTTGCCGACCTGCGTCAGCTGCCGGGTGATGGCCGCCACCGCCTCGTCGTACATCGGCGTGGAGGCCGCATGGTCGAGGTACACAGCGGGGCGGGTGGGGTCGGTCATCGCGTTCCCCAGGGTACGGCGTGCGGTGCCGCGTCCCCAAAGGCGTTCAGCGCGCGGCCGGCGGGCCGGCGAACGGCGAGCGCAGCCGGTAGACCACCGACGGGAGCGGGTCGATCCCGTCGACCGGGTGGTCGTAGTCGCACCAGCGGCTCATCCCGATCCGCTCCATCACCGCCTGGGAGCGCCGGTTGGACCGGGTCGTGAACGAGACGATCTCGCGCAGCCCGAGCTCCACGAAGCCGAGCTCGAGCGCGGCCCGCGCCGCCTCGGTGGCGTAGCCGTGGCCCCACGCGTGCCGGGCCAGCCGCCAGCCGACCTCGACGACGGGCCCGTCGACCTCGTCCATCCAGTCCACGTGGAAGCGGGGCACGGCCAGGCCGGTGAAGCCGAGGAAGTCGCCGTCGCGCTCGACCGCCCACAGCCCGAAGCCGCGCTCCGCCACGTGGGCGAGCACCCGGTCGACGAGCGCGTCGGACCCGGCGCGGTCCAGCACCGACGGGAAGTGCTCCATCACCTCCGGGTCGGCGTTGAGCGCCGCGAACGGCGCGCGGTCCGCCGCGCGCCAGCCGCGCAGCAGCAGCCGCTCGGTGCGCACCTCACGCACCGAGCCGCTCCCGCCACGGGTGCTCGGGCAGGTTCCGGGCGAGGGCCTGGCGCAGCCAGCCCTGCTGGGCGGCGTCGAGCAGCGGCCACGCGTTGGCGAGGTCGACGCGGTCCTTCTCGCGGTCCTGCTTGGCCTTGAAGAACAGCTGGATCTCCGGGCGCAGGTAGCGGATCCCGTCACCGGCCACCCACGTCACCTCCTCCAGCGGCGCCACGTGTTCGGGGTCCCGCTTGGAGACCCAGCGGCCCTGCTCGTCGCGCAGGTCGAGGATGCAGTCGACCAACCAGGGCGAGCTCCAGTCGCGACGCATCCAGATCTGGCTCTGCGGGTGCAGCAGCGTGTCCGTGTGCTCGTCGAGCGGACGCATGGTCCGGTCGTAGATGTTCCACAGGTGCAGGACGCCGTCGAGGTGCTCCCGCAGGGCGGGTACGGCGTCGGTGAACATCACCAGGTCGACGTCCTCGTGGAACCGTGGCACGCCGGTGAACGCCTCGATGGCGTAGCCGCCGACGCTCCACCACGGGGCGTCGAACCCCTGCAGGAGCTCGGCGATCCCGGCCGGGGTGAGCGGGTCCCAGGCGCCGTACAACGCGAGGAAGGCTTGCTCCTCGGGGTCGTCCGGGTCGGGCGCCCAGGCCAGCGGCGTGCTCACCGCGCCACGATAGCCACCAGCGCGCGGTGGTCGGTGCCACCGATCGTCAGCGACGTGGTGCTGCGCGCGTGCAGGTGGTCGCTGGTGAGCACGTGGTCGATCGGGAGCAGCGACGGGACGGGCACACCGAGCAGACGCACCTCCCCCGCGGACGGCCAGGTGGGCTGCCAGCCCGAGCGCGCCTCCACGGTCGCGTCGGTGTAGCCGCGGGCGGTCAGCTCGCGCAGCGGCTGGTGGTCGAGGGTGGCGTTGAAGTCGCCGACGAGCACGGTCGGGCCGGTGGCGGCGACCGCGGCGTGCCGGACCACGCCCTGGTCGGCCTCCCAGTCCCCCGCGTCGCCGACCGGTGGCCGGGCGTGCACCGCGACCAGGTGCACGACGCCACCCCGTGCCTGCACGTCCATCGCCCAGGTGCCGAAGCGGGTGGCCAGCCGGTGCACGCCGGTGAGGCGGCGGGTGGAGACCACCAGGGTGCCCTTCGCCCCCGACAGCGCAGCGCCGGCTCGGTGCGGGTAGGCGGTCGCGAGGCCGTCGGCATCCAGGCGGCCGAGCGCCTCGGGGGTCACCTCGACCAGCACGAGCACGTCGACGCCGTGCGCGACCGCGGCCTCCACGACGCGGGCCGCGTCGCCCTTGCCGACCTCGAGGTTCGCGGTCATCACCCGCAGGTCGCGGCCGCCGTCGGCCTCGGCCCGGTCGCTGCCACGGTAGGGCGCGGACGCCAGCCAGCCGTGCACGGCCACGCCCAGCAGGCACACGACCAGGCCCGCCTTCGCGACGCCCTTCCCGCCCCCGCGGGCCCGCCACCGCGCGAGCACGAGGAGCAGCGCGGCGGCGCCGTACAGCACGGTGGCCAGGGGCGTGAACGCGACGAGCCGCACCCAGGTGCCCCCCGCAGGACCGACCAGGCGGGCACAGCTCAGCGCGCCCGCGGGAACCAGCAGCAGGAGCAGCAGCGCGGTGAGCAGCAGCCAGCGGAGCCTCATGCAACGGAGGGTAGGTCCGGCGCACGCGGTCACCGGGTCGCCACACCGGAGTAGTCACCGTCACAGCCACCCAGGGCCGTTTTCGGCGGTTGTGCCCTGCAAGGACCCGTACACTGGAGGTGGCCCGGTGAGTTCTGCCTCGGGCAGCCCCGCACCTCGACAGCCCGTCGAGTCGCTGCGGGAGCCGCGTCACTCGACGCGCCGGGCAGGACGACTTTCCCAATCAGACGGAGCCTGCCTGATGGCGCCCCGCAACACCCCCGTGCCCACCTTCGCTTCCCTCGGCCTCCCCGACGTGCTCACCGAGACCCTCGAGGACCTCGGCATCACCTCGCCGTTCCCGATCCAGCAGGCCACCCTGCCCGACGCGCTCAAGGGCCGCGACGTGCTCGGCCGCGGCCGCACCGGCTCCGGCAAGACCTACGCGTTCCTGCTGCCCGTGCTGGCGCGCCTGGCCGCCCGTCCGGTCAGCGCCCGCGCCGGCCGGCCCCGCGCCCTGATCCTCTGCCCGACCCGTGAGCTGGCCAGCCAGATCGCGGCCGCCGCGGGCCCGCTCGCCGACACCCTCGGCCTGCGCACCGCCACCGTCTTCGGCGGCGTCGGCATCCGGCCCCAGGCCGACAAGCTGCGTCGCGGCGTCGACCTGCTGATCGCCTGCCCCGGCCGCCTCGAGGACCTCGTCGGCCAGGGCATGGCCCAGCTCGACGACGTCGAGGTCGCCGTGCTCGACGAGGCCGACCACATGGCCGACCTCGGCTTCCTGCCCGGCGTCAAGCGCCTGCTGGACCGCACCCCGAAGGGCGGCCAGCGGCTGCTCTTCTCGGCGACCCTGGACCGCGGCGTCGACGTGCTGGTCAAGCGCTACATGAGCAACCCGGTCACGCACAGCGTCGACACCGAGCAGTCGCCGGTCTCGACGATGACCCACCACGTGCTGCACCTGACCAAGGAGGCGCGCCTCCCGGTGCTGGCCGACCTGGCCGCTGCGCCGGGCCGGACCGTGGTCTTCACCCGCACCAAGCACGGTGCCCGCAACCTGGCCCGCCAGCTCAACGCCAAGGGCGTCGCCTCGGTGGAGCTGCACGGCAACCTGTCGCAGAACGCCCGTACCCGCAACCTCGCGGCGTTCTCCGACGGCAGCGCCTCGACGCTCGTCGCCACCGACATCGCGGCCCGCGGCATCCACGTCGACGACGTGAACCTCGTCGTGCACGCCGACCCGCCGGTCGAGCACAAGGCCTACCTGCACCGCTCGGGCCGCACCGCCCGCGCCGGCAACGACGGCACCGTCGTCACGCTGATGCTCGACGCCCAGGTGGCCGACGTCCGCGACCTGACCAAGAAGGCCGGCATCAAGCCGACCATCACCCGGGTCAGCGTCGGCGACCCGATGCTCAGCAAGATCGCCCCCGGCGAGCGCACGTTCGCTGCGCCGGGCACGCTGCCCGTCGCCGCCCCCGAGGACAACCGGGGCAACGGCGGTGGCCGTGGCCAGGCGAAGGGCGGCGGCGGTGGCGGTCGTCGTCGCAGCGGCGGCAGCGGCCAGGGCGGCTCCGGCAGCGGCCAGGGCGGCCGCGGCAAGGGCGGCCAGGCCAAGTCCGGTGCCGGCAAGCCCAGCACCGGGGGCGCCAACCGCAGCCGACGCGGCGGTGCCGCGACCGGCTCGGGCGGACGCGGCCACAGCGCTGCGTCGTTCTCCTCGCAGCAGCGCGGGCGCTGACACCCCCGCTCACCGCAGCACGAGACACGCCCCCGTCCGGCCTCGCCGGGCGGGGGCGTCGTACATCTGGGGCGAGTTCGGCAAAACCGGTTGCAGGCAACGGCGGCTCCCGGCAGGATCGCCCTGCCATGAAGATCTGACGCCGTTCCCCGCCCGCGCCGAGGCCCAGCCCCGCGGGCGTTTCCCTGCCCCGTGAACGGTGGTCCCTCATGTCTGCACCCGCTCTCTGCCCCGCCTCCCCGCTCGTGGCCCGCGACCTGGCCAAGGCGTACGGCGACCGCGTCGTCCTCGACGGCATCGACGTGGTCGCCACCCCGGCCCAACCGCTCGGCGTCGTCGGCGAGAACGGCGTCGGCAAGTCCACGCTGCTGCGCCTGCTGGCCGGCACCGAGCAGCCCGACGCCGGCGACGTACGGCGCCCTGCCGAGCTCGCCTACCTGGCGCAGGAGCCCGACTTCGGCGACGCGGTCACGGTCGGCGAGGTGCTGCACGACGCGCTCGCCCCGCTGCACGACGCGGTCGCCCGGCTGGAGGTGCTGGCGGGCCGCCTCGACGAGGAGGCGGCCGCGGACGAGTACGCCCAGGTCCTGGCCTGGGCCCAGGACCACGATGCCTGGGACGCCGACCGGCGCGCCGAGGTCGCCGCGGCGCGCCTCGGTCTCGGGCGGCTGGAGCCGGACCGGCCGGTGGCCGCGATGTCCGGAGGTCAGCGCAGCCGGCTCGCCCTGGCAGCGCTCATCACCCGGCGGCCGCAGTGCGTCTTGCTCGACGAGCCCACGAACCACCTCGACGACGACGCGGTCGCCCTGCTCGAGGAGTTCCTGCGCGACCTGCCCGGCGTGGTCGTGGTCGCCAGCCACGACCGGGCGTTCCTCGACGGCGTCTGCGGCGCGCTGCTCGACCTCGACCCGGCACCCCGGGCGGGCACCCGCTTCAGTGGTGGCTACCGCGCGTTCCTCGAGGACCGGCGGGCCGCACGGGTCCGCTGGCAGGAGGCGTTCGAGCAGCAGCAGGACGAGATGAACGAGCTGCGCGAGGCCGCCCGCACCACCGCGCGGCAGGTCGCCCACAACCGGCCGGCCCGGGACAACGACAAGTTCATCTACCACGCGAAGGGCCAGAAGGTGGCCCGCACGGTGAGCCGCCGGGTCCGCGACGTCGAGCAGCGCCTCGAGGTGCTCGAGCGGGAGCGGATCCCCAAGCCGCCGCCGGTGCTGTCGTTCCGGGGCGAGCTCACCGGTGACCGCGCGCCGTCAGGCCTGCTGCTCAGCGCGCGCGACCTGCGGCTCGACGGCCGGGTGCACGTCGAGCACCTGCACCTGTCCGCCGGCGAGCGGCTGCTGGTGACGGGGGCCAACGGCTCCGGGAAGTCGTCGCTGCTCAAGCTGGTCGCCGGGAAGCTGGCCCCGAGCAGCGGCACCTTGCACGTGGGCGCCCGCCGGGTCGCCTACCTGCCGCAGGACGTGACGTTCCAGCGCCCGGAGCGCACCCCGCACCAGGTCTACGAGATCGCGACCGGGTCGCCGGTGCCGCTCGGCGACCTCGGCCTGCTGCACCCGCGCGACCTGTCCCGCCCGGTCGGGCTGCTCAGCCTCGGCCAGCAGCGCCGGCTCGCCCTCGCCGTCCAGGTCGCCCGGCAGCCGGACCTGCTGCTGCTCGACGAGCCGACCAACCACATCTCGCTGACGCTCGCCGACGAGCTCGAGGACGCCCTGCAACGCGCCGCGGGCGCCGTGGTCGTCGCCAGCCACGACCGGTGGCTCCGGGCCCGCTGGACCCAGCAGACCCTCCCGTTGAGCTGAAAAGGAGGACCCGCCCACCGACACGGGGTCGGGGGCGGGTCTCCTGTGACGCGGGGTGCTGCGGGGCTGGTCAGCCCTTGCGCTGGTTGACCTGCTCGGTCGCGGCGGGGAGCACCGCGTGCAGGTCGCCGACGACGCCGAAGTCGACGAGCTCGAAGAGCGGCGCCTCCTCGTCCTTGTTGATCGCGACGATCGTCTTCGAGGTCTGCATGCCGGCGCGGTGCTGGATCGCACCGGAGATGCCGGCGGCGACGTAGAGCTGCGGCGACACGGTCTTGCCGGTCTGGCCGACCTGGAACGAGTGCGGCATCCAGCCCGAGTCGACGGCAGCACGCGAGGCGCCGACGGCGGCACCGAGCGAGTCGGCGAAGTTCTCGACCGGCTCGAAGTTGCCGCCGGTGCCACGGCCACCGGAGACCACGATCGCGGCCTCGGTGAGCTCGGGGCGGCCGGTGGCCTTCCGCGGCTCGGACGCGGTGATCTTCGCGCCCTTGGCGGCGTCGCTGACGGTGGCCGCGAAGGCCTCCTGCGCAGCGGCGCCGTCGACGGCCTCGGGGGTCGCGGCGTTGGGCTTGACCGTGATGATCGGGGTGCCCTTGGTGACCTTCGCCTGCACGGTGTAGTTGCCGGCGAACACCGACTGCGTCGTCGTGCCGTCAGCGGCAACGTCCACGGCGTCGGTGATCAGGCCGGAGTCGGTCTTGACCGCGAGGCGGCCGGCGATCTCCTTGCCCTCCGCGGACGAGGAGATGAGTACGGCGCCCGGCGAGGTCTTCTCGACCAGCTGGGCGAGCACCTCGGCCTTGGGGGCCACCAGGTAGCCCTTGATGTCCGCGTCGTCGACGACGTACACCTTCTCCGCGCCGTACTGCTTCAGCGCGGACTCGGCCGCGGACACGTCGGAGCCGATGAAGACGGCCGACGGCTCGCCGAGGCGGCGGGCGATGGTGAGCAGCTCGTGGGTGGTCTTGCGCACTGCGCCGTCGACGTGGTCGACGAGAACCAGGATCTCAGTCATGGGTTTCCTCTTCTCCTTCTCGCCGCGCTCAGATGAACTTCTTGGACGCGAGGAAGTCCACGAGCGCGGTGGCGCCGGAGCCGTCCTCGTCGGTGACGACCTCGCCCTGGGTCCGCGGCGGACGCGCCTCGGTGCCCTCGACGGCGGTCCACGCGGCGGAGAGGCCGACGGCCTCGGCGTCGACGCCCAGGTCGGACAGCGACCAGGTCTCGACCGGCTTCTTCTTCGCGGCCATGATGCCCTTGAAGGACGGGTAGCGCGCCTCGCCGGACTGGTCGGTGACGCTGAGCACCAGCGGCAGCGTGCCCTCGACGGTCTCGGTGGCGGTGTCGCCGTCACGACGGATCGTGACGGTGCTGCCCTCGACGGTGACCTCGGAGCCGAAGGTGACCTGCGGGACGCCGAGGCGCTCCGACAGCATCGCCGGGACGACGCTCATGCCGGCGTCGGTGGACGCCATGCCGCAGACGACCAGGTCATAGCCGGCCGTGCTCTCAAGCTTCTTGATCGCCTCGGCGAGCACCAGCGACGTGGCCAGCGCGTCGGAGCCGGCGATGGCCTCGTCCGAGACGTGCACGCCCTTGTCGGCGCCCATCTGGAGGGCCTTGCGCACGGCGTCAGCGGCGTCGTCCGGGCCGACGGTCAGCACGGTGACGGTGCTGTCGTCACCCAGCTTCTCCTTGACCTGGAGCGCCTGCTCGACGGCGTACTCGTCGAGCTCGGAGAGCAGCCCGTCGACGCCGACGCGGTCGACGGTGTTGTCCGCCTCGAAGTGCCGGTCCGCGGTGGCGTCCGGCACGTACTTCACACACACGACAATGTTCATGGCGTAATCGGCCCGGTGGGGCCCCTCCTGTGGGACTCGGTTGGACCCGAGGTTACCCGCGCGTAGCAAAGTCCGAAACCGGGCTTTCGGTGGACTAGGTCACACGCGCAGGAACACCTCAGGGACGGATGACGCGGTCGACGATCTTGCCGGCGACCAGGTAGACGACGGCCGCGATCCCCCAGTTGACCAGGGCGTTCTTGGTCGCGGCGTCCTTGCCCGAGAAGGCGAAGATGCCGTTGTGGCGGCTGAGCGGGCCGTCGATGGCGTCGGCTGCACGGAGCACCAGCGTGACGATGCTGTTGTCCTGGTTGGCCTTGAGCGCCACGAGCAGGGCCCCGACGGCGAGGACCACCGCGCACAGCACGGCGACCAGCCAGACGGCGGACGCGACCTGGGTGCGCAAGGACTTGGCCTTGGCCTTCATGAGGACTCCTCGGGGACGGGCATGGCGACGGCGTACGACGCGGACCCTATCGGCAGGACACTCCTGGAGAGTGGTCAGGTCAGCGCCCCTCGAAACGGGCCTTGCCCGGACCCTGCTCCATGAAGGAGCGCATCCCCGTCGTGCGGTCCTCGGTGGCGAACAGCGCGGCGAACTGGATCCGCTCGATCTCCAGGCCGGTCTCGAGGTCGACCTCGAGGCCGCGGTCGACGGTCTCCTTCGCGGCACGCAGGGCGCAGGACGCGGCGCCGGTGAACTGCTTGGCCCAGGCCACCGCCTCGGTGTAGACGTCCGCAGCCGGCACGACCTTGTCGACCATGCCGATCGCGAGCGCCTCGTCGGCCTTCACGAAACGCCCGGTGAAGATGATGTCCTTGGCCTTGCTCGGGCCGACCAGGCGCGAGAGGCGCTGCGTGCCGCCGGCGCCCGGGATGATGCCGAGCAGGATCTCGGGCTGGCCCAGCGTCGCGTCGTCGGCGGCGATCCGGATGTCGGCGCAGAGTGCGAGCTCGCAGCCACCGCCGAGGGCGTAGCCGGTGACGGCCGCCACCACGGGCTTGGGGATCCGCGCCACCGCACTGAACGACGACTGCAGGCCGCCGGAGCGCGCCACCATGTCCGTGTAGGACATGTCGGCCATCTCCTTGATGTCGGCGCCGGCCGCGAACACCCGCTCGCCGCCGTACACGATGACGGCCTTGACGTCGTCACGCTCAGCGGCCTCGGTCGCCGCGGCCCGGATCTCCTCCTGGACCTGCACGTTGAGCGCGTTCATCTTCGGCCGGTCGATCCGGATGGTGCCGACGCCGTCCTCGACCTCGAGCCGCACGAACTCGCCCACGATGCACTCCTCTTGTCAGTCGCCTGCTGGTCCTGTGACGGGCCCGACCCTATCCCCGGCACAATGGGGGGATGCAGGAGCCCGCCCCGCAGCCCGACCCGCCAGGTCGCCCCGTCTGGCCGGGCAGCCACGAGCCGCTCGGCGCCACCTGGGGCGAGGAGGCCACCAACTTCGCGGTCTGGGCACCCGAGGCGACCGCGGTCGAGCTGTGCCTGCTCGACGACGGCCCCGACGGCGCGACGACCGAGACCCGGCTGCCGCTGCGCGAGCGCACGCTGGGCATCTGGCACGGCGCGGTCCCCGGCATCTGGCCCGGCCAGCGCTACGCGTTCCGCGCCGACGGGCCGTGGGACCCGGGCCGCGGCCGCCGCTTCAACCCCGCCAAGCTGCTGCTCGACCCCTACGCCCGAGCCGTGACCGGCGACCTGACCGCCGACGACGCGCTCTACGGCTTCGTCCGTCCGTCAGGCGCCGACGACGCGCGTACGACGGGCCACAAGCTGCTCACCCGCGACGACCGGGACTCGTCCGCGCTGGTGCCGCACGCCGTGGTCGTGACCGACGACTTCGACTGGACCGGCGAGGTTCGCCCCAAGGTGCGCTGGACCGACACGGTCGTCTACGAGCTGCACGTGAAGGGCTTCACCGCGCTGCACGACCGGGTGCCCGAGCACCTACGCGGCACCTACGCAGGGCTGGCCACCCCGGCGGTCGTGGACTACCTGCACGACCTGGGCATCACCACGGTCGAGCTGATGCCGGTGCACCAGCACCTCCCCGAGGCCGAGCTGGCCGAGCAGGGCCGGAAGAACTACTGGGGCTACAACACCATCGGGTTCTTCGCGCCCCACAACGGCTACTCCTCGCGCGGCGACCGCGGCGGCCAGGTCACCGAGTTCAAGGAGATGGTCAAGGCCCTGCACGCGGCCGGCCTCGAGGTGATCCTCGACGTGGTCTACAACCACACCTCCGAAGGCGGCGTGTTCGGGCCGACGCTGTCGTTCCGCGGCCTCGACGACCACGGGTACTACAAGCACGTGGCGCGCGACCTCGCCGACTACTTCGACGTCACCGGCTGCGGCAACACCGTCGACACGTCCTACCCGGCGGCGCTGCGGCTGATCCTGGACTCGCTGCGCTACTGGGTCACCGAGATGCACGTCGACGGGTTCCGCTTCGACCTCACCTCCGCGCTCGCCCGCACCGGTCACGACGTCGACATGCGCGGCCACTTCCTGACCGCGATCAGCCAGGACCCGGTGCTGCGGCACGTGAAGCTGATCGCCGAGCCGTGGGACGCGAGCATGGACGGCTACCGGGTCGGCGGGTTCCCGCCGCCGTGGGTGGAGTGGAACGACCGCTACCGCGACACCATCCGGGACTTCTGGCGGGTGTCCTCCCACGGGATCCGCGACGTCGCGTCGCGACTGGCCGGGTCCTCGGACCTCTACGCGGACGACGGCCGGTCGCCGTACGCCTCGGTGAACTTCGTGACCGCGCACGACGGCTTCACGCTGCGCGACCTGGTCTCCTATGACCGCAAGCACAACGAGGCCAACGGCGAGGACAACCGTGACGGCACCGACCACAACCGGTCCTGGAACTGCGGGGTCGAGGGCGAGACCGACGACCCGGCGATCGTCACACTGCGCCGCCAGCAGGCGATGAACCTGATGGCGACGCTGTGCCTGTCGACCGGAGTGCCGATGCTCACCGCCGGCGACGAGCGCGGCCGGACCCAGGGTGGCAACAACAACGCCTACGTCCAGGACAACGAGATCTCGTGGCTGGACTGGCGTCCCGACGACGCGTGGCTCGACCTCTACGAGGTGACGAAGGCAGCGCTGCGGCTGCGGCGCGAGCACCCGGCGCTGCGGCAGCGGCACTACCTGGAGGGCCGCCCGACCGTCGAGGACGGCCCGAAGGACCTGGCCTGGATCCACCCCGAGGGCCGGGAGATGGCCGACCCGGACTGGTTCGACGACGACCTGCACACCTTCGGGATGTTCGTCTCCGGAGACCCTCTGCGCGCGCCCGGGCCGCGCGGCGAGCTGCTGCACGACTCGTCGTTCCTGCTGTGGTTCCACGCGCACCCCGTGGCCGGCAAGGCGGTCCTGCCCGCCAACGACTGGGTCGCCTCCGGCGAGGTGGTCATCTCCACCGACCCCGCGCACCCGCTCGGCGAGGTCATCCACGCCGGCGACGTGCTCGCCCTGGCGCCCCGCACGATGGTCGTCCTGCGCGCCCTCTAGCCGAGCCGGGTGGCGGTCTCCTCCGACAGCGCCGCGTCGATGCGCTCGAGGAAGCCCGGGTTCATCGGCGGCAGCGCCTCGATCGGGAACCAGCCCACGTCGACGGACTCGTCGTCGGCCACGTGCGCCTCGCCGGAGACCCAGTCGCAGCGGACCGTGTGGTCGAGGTACTGCGCCTGGTCGCCGTTGACGTGCGCGCGCAGCTCGGTGACCGAGACCGACGCCAGCCGCCGTACGGCGATCTGCACGCCGGCCTCCTCGCGGGCCTCGCGGGCGGCCGCCTCGACCGGGTGCTCGCCGGGGTCGACGATGCCGGTGATCGGCGCCCACTGGCCGTTGTCGGCCCGCTGGACCAGCAGGATCTCGCCGTCGCGGACCACGACCGCGGTGACGCCGATCAGCCACAGCGGCGCGTGCCCGATGTGCTTGCGGAGCTCGAGGACGAAGTCGGGGGCAGCCATGACCGGGACCCTACAAGCGACGACGCCCCGCCCCCGCAGCGGCGGGGACGGGGCGTCGAGCGGGTGGCGTCAGTGCGCGATGGTCACGCAGCCGAGCTCCGCGCCGGAGGCGAGGTGCTCGTTCTTCGGCAGCACGCGTACGGCGTAGCCGAACGGCCCGGTCGTGGACAGCGCGAGCGTGCCCTCGAAGCGGTGCCGGCCGCCCTCGTAGGTCTCGGCGAGCACGAGCGACTCGACCGAGGTGTCGACCAGGTCGTCCTCGTGGGCGATCCGGCCGTGCACGACCTGGACGTCGACGTCGGACGGCGACAGGTCACCGAGCGAGACGAACACCTTGACCTCGAGGGTCTCGCCGAGCTCAGGGGCGTCGGCGACGCCGCTGGACTCGACGTGGTCGATGGTGACGGCGTTCCAGCCGGACCGGACCTTGTGCTTCCAACGGGCCAGCTCGCCGGCGCCGGCGAAGTCGCCGTTGAGGATCCGGCTGCTGCGCGCCGACGGGGAGTAGAGCGTGTTGACGTAGTCGCGGACCATCCGGTCGGCGAGCACCTTCGGGCCGAGCGACTTCAGCGTGTGCCGGACCATCTCGATCCAGCGGTAGGGCACGCCCTCGGCGTCCTCGTCGTAGAACCGGACCGCGACCTCGTTCTCGATGAGGTCGTAGAGCGCGGTGGCCTCGATGTCGTCACGACGGTCGGGGTCGTCGATGCCGTCGGCCGACGGGATCGCCCAGCCGTTGTTGCCGTCGTACCACTCGTCCCACCAGCCGTCGAGGATCGAGAGGTTCAGGCCGCCGTTGAGGGCGGCCTTCATGCCCGACGTGCCGCAGGCCTCGTAGGGGCGCAGCGGGTTGTTGAGCCACACGTCGCAGCCGGGGTAGAGCGGCTGCGCCATCGCGATGTCGTAGTTGGGCAGGAAGACGATCCGGTGGCGCACGTCGTGGGCGTCGGCGAAGCGGACGATCTCCTGGATCAGCTTCTTGCCGCCCTCGTCGGCCGGGTGCGACTTGCCGGCGATGACCAGCTGGACCGGACGCTCGGGGTGCAGCAGCAGGCGCTTGAGACGCTCGGGGTCGCGCAGCATCAGCGTCAGCCGCTTGTAGGACGGCACGCGACGGGCGAAGCCGATGGTGAGCACGTCGGGGTCCAGCGCGTTGTCGATCCAGGTGAGCTCGGCCGGGGCCGCGCCGCGCTGCTGCCAGGACTTGCGCAGCCGCTTGCGGGCGTCCTTGACCAGGCGCTCGCGGAGCACCCGCTTGGTCGCCCAGATCTCGCCGGCCGGGATCTTGTCCGCGATGTCGAAGACCGTGACCGGGTGGTCGGCGTCGGGGTCCGGACCGGGCTTCACGCCGTGGTGGCGGGCCAGGTCGAAGATCTCCCGGGCCACCCAGGTCGGCGCGTGCACGCCGTTGGTGATCGAGGCGATCGGGCGCTCGTCGGCGTCGAACTCGGGCCAGAGGCCGCCGAACATGCCGCGGGAGACGTGGCCGTGCAGCTGCGAGACGCCGTTGGCGCGCTGCGCGAGCCGGAAGCCCATGACGGCCATGTTGAACACGGCCGGGTCGCCTCCCTCGAAGTCCTCGGCACCCAGGCCGAGGATCCGGTCGACCGGCACGCCGTGGCTGCCGTTGTCGCCGCCGAAGTACTGCGCGACCAGGTCGCGGGGGAACCGGTCGATGCCGGCCGGGACCGGGGTGTGGGTGGTGAACACCGTGCCGGCGCGCGAGACCTCGAGCGCGGCGTCGAAGTCGAGCCCCTGCTCCTCGGTGAGCTCGCGGATCCGCTCCACGCCCAGGAAGCCGGCGTGGCCCTCGTTGGTGTGGAACACTTCCGGCGTCGGGGCGCCGGTGATCCGGGAGTAGGCGCGCAGGGCACGTACGCCGCCGACGCCGAGCAGCAGCTCCTGGCGCAGCCGGTGCTCGGTGTTGCCGCCGTAGAGCCGGTCGGTGACGTCGCGGATGATCTCGCTGTTCTCCTCCACGTCGGAGTCGAGCAGCAGCTGCGGGACGCGGCCGACCTGGGCGACCCAGATCCGCGCGGTCAGGCTGTCGTCACCGGGCAGGCCGATGGTGATCTTGGCGACCGAGCCGTCGGCCTCGCGCAGCAGCGACAGCGGCAGGCCGTCGGGGTCGACGACCGGGTAGCGCTCCTGCTGCCAGCCGTCGCGCGACAGCGACTGGCGGAAGTAGCCGTGCCGGTAGAGCAGGCCGACGCCGACGATCGGGACGCCGAGGTCGCTGGCGGTCTTGAGGTGGTCGCCGGCCAGGATGCCGAGGCCGCCGGAGTACTGCGGCAGCACGGCGGTGATACCGAACTCCGGGGAGAAGTAGGCGATCGCGCGCGGCGCGTCCTGCTGGGTCTGGTACCACCGGTCGCCGGTGAGGTACTGCTGCAGGTCGGCGCTCAGCTCGCCCAGGCGCCACAGGAACGCGTCGTCCTTGGCCAGCTGGTCCAGGCGCTGCGGGCTCACGGAACCGAGCAGGCGGACCGGGTCGTGCCCGGAGGCCTGCCACGCCTCGGGGTCGACAGAGGCGAAGAGGTCCTGGGTCGGGGGGTGCCAGGACCAGCGCAGATTGCCTGCCAGCTCGCCCAACGGGGCGAGCGCCTCGGGGAGGACGGGGCGGACGGTGAATCGACGGATAGCTCTCACCAGAGCACGGTAACGCAGCGGACTTGAACGATCCAATAACGCGCCGGGGTGGACCACAAACCTGTCCAGGGGACGCCGTCGCGTAACCAGATCGGCCGCGGGGCAGTTGTGTCGGCACCACGCGGAGCGATCCCGCGCCCGAGACCGGAGGTCCACATGCCCACACCACCCGGGCACCACCCCCGCCCCGCCCGCTCGCGGCTGCGCCTGCGCCGCGCGGCCGTCGCCGCCGTCGCGGCGGCCCTCACCGGCGGCCTCACCCAGCTGCCCTCCCCCGGCTACGGCGCCGCGGGAACGACGCTCTCGGGCGACCCCGCCGCCCGTGTGCACACCCCCGGCGACCCGGTCGCCGGCCTGTCCGACCTCGACCGCAGGGGTACGGCGCTCCCGACCGCCGCGCAGCGCCAGGCGGCGAGCGCCCTGCACGCGCAGGTGCGCTGGAACTCCTACGGCACCCCGTCCTCGATCCTCGCGGTCGACGGCGGCCTCGGCCGGGCCACCTCGACCGACCCGGTGAAGGCGGCCCGCGCCTGGCTGGCCGCGCACCGCAGCCTGCTCGGCCTCAGCAGCGCCCAGGTCACCGGCCTGACGCTCGTCAACGACGCGAAGCTGAGCCGCAGCAACGCCCACGCCGTGCTGTTCCGGCAGTCCTTCGGTGGCGTCGCCCCCGCGATCGGCAGCATGGTCACGGTCGCCGTGGCCCGCGGCCAGATCCTCTACGTCTCCTCCTCGCTGACCCGGACCACCGGCACGCCGGCCACCCCGGTCCTCTCCCCCGTCCAGGGCTGGCGCACCGCCGCCGCCTCGGTCGGCCGCCCGGTCGCACTGTCCTCGCTGGGCACCGCGAGCGCGAGCAAGGGCTGGACCCGCTTCGCCGCCCCCGGCTTCGCGCAGCCGCAGCTGGCCCGCACCCGGGCGCTGGCGCTCGCCGACGGCTCGGTCCGTCCCGTGGTCGAGGCCAACGTGGTCGACACCAAGGGGGGCTCGGCGTTCGCCTACACCGTCCTCGTGGACGCCGTGAGCGGGAAGGTCCTCTGGCGCCACAACCAGGTCGACAACTCCTCCGACGCGATCCCGTTCTCCGGCGACATCGACACGACCACGGGCTGCGGCCCGAAGTTCGCGTTCGAGACCACCGACGCGAGCACCCAGCGCATCGAGGTCGCCGCCTCGACGCTGCCCAACGTCGACATCGTGCTGAAGCTCTTCGGCACGCACGACGAGAGCCTGTCCTCCAGCGACACCGCCACCAGCCCCGAGGCGATCGACTACGCCCCCGGCGGCACGCTGCCCAAGGGCGTCTACCACGTCCAGGTCTGCCTGTACGGCGACCCGACCGTGCCCACCGCCGGACCGCTGACCTACGCCGGGACCGTGCTGACCAGCGACACCGCCGGTCCTGAGACGAACCTGCCGTTCCCGCCGAAGTGGACGTACTTCCTGGCCAACCCGAGCCTCGACTACTCCACCAAGACGACCCCGGCCAACCGGGTCACCGGCTGCTGGGTGACCGACGACCACGGGACCAAGGTCCCCGGCTGCTCGACGCCCCCGGGCGCCCTGGAGAACCTCGCGGCCGCCGGCCCCTGGGACACCTTCGGCGGCACCGGCATCCCGACGTTCACCACCACCGGCAACGCGGCGACCACGCACGAGGCGTGGGCCAGCCCCGACTCCCCGGGCGGCACCGCGCAGGCGCCGTACTCCCCGGAGCGGAGCTACGCGCCGGCCTTCACCGACGCCTGGCAGAACTCCGGCTGCGACCCCACGCAGCTGCACCCGACGGGCAACGACATCGACGCGTCGGTGACGAACCTGTTCGTCGCGCACAACCGGATGCACGACTTCTCCTACTACCTCGGCTTCACCGAGAAGAACTACAACCTGCAGCAGTCCAACCTGGGCCGGAACCCCGACGCCACGCGCAGCAACGACCCCGAGGTCGGCAACGTGCAGGCCGGTGCGGTCACCGGCGGCACGCCGAGCTACCTCGGCCGTGACAACGCCAACCAGATCGCCCTGCAGGACGGCGTTCCGGGCATCACCAACCAGTACCTCTTCCAGCCGATCGCCGGTGCGTTCTACTCCCCCTGCGCCGACGGCAGCTTCGACATGAGCATCGTCGGCCACGAGTACACCCACGCGATCAGCAACCGCATGATCGGCGGCCCGGACGAGGGCATCACCTCCGAGCAGGGCGGCGCGATGGGCGAGTCCTGGGGCGACCTGACCGCCGGCGAGTACCTCTTCGAGCACGGCTACCCCAACGGCGCGAACCCGTGGGCGGTCGGTCCCTACGCCACCGGCAACAAGACCGTCGGCATCCGCGACTACGCCATCAACCACAACCCGCTGAACTACTCCGACTACGGCTACGACTCCACCGGCGTCGAGGTGCACGCGGACGGCGAGATCTGGAACGGCACCCAGTGGCAGGTCCGCCAGGCGCTGGTCAACAAGTACGACGCCGCGTTCCCCTCCACCGACAAGGCGCTGCAGAAGGCCTGCGCGGACGGCTCGGCGACGGGTGCCCCGCTGCCGACGACGCGGTGCCCGGGCAACCGCCGCTGGATCCAGCTGATGTTCGACGCGTTCCTGCTCCAGCAGGGCGGCACCAGCATGCTCGACGCCCGTGACGCGACCCTGGCTGCGGACAAGGCGCGCTACGGCGGGGCCAACCAGAAGGAGCTGTGGCTGGCGTTCGCCCGTCGCGGCATGGGCTCCGACGCGCACACCCCCAACGCCGACTCGGGTCAGCCGACGCCGGGCTTCGTGGCCCCGCACACCGCGTCCGCGACGGTGACGTTCGCGCCGCGGGTCGGTGGCGACGTCGCCCACGGCACGGTGTTCATCGGTCACTACGAGGCCCGGGCCACCCCGGTCGCCGACACCCTGGCCTCGACGAAGAGCGACGCGACGATGAAGCTCGCGCCGGGCACCTACGAGCTCGTCTTCGCCGGCAAGGGCCTGGGCCTGACCCGCTCGACGATCACGGTCTCGGCCGGTGAGCACGTCCGCAAGGTCATCACGGTCGAGCACAACCTGGCCTCGGCGACCAGCGGCGCGAAGGTGGTCGGCTCCAGCGCCGGCAGCCTCAACACCGGCAGCCTGATCGACGACACCGAGGACACCAGCTGGGCCGGCGTCAACGACACCGCCAGCGTCGACTCCTCGTCGCCCTACGTCGTGGTCAACCTGGCCGGCGGGAAGCACACCCTGCGCACCGCCCGGGTCAGCGCGATGCTGCACCCGGCGCCGGCGCCGGCCTCGGCGACCGACGTGCCGCTGGCGGCCGACCCGGACTCGGGCTCGCGGTTCACCGCGCTGCGCCGGTTCGCGCTCGACACCTGCGTCGCCTCGGCGACCAACGACTGCACCAAGCCGGACGCCACGTGGAAGCGGGTCTTCGTCTCCCCCGCCGACGCGTTCCCGGCCGTGCGGCCCCGCCCGGTCGCCCCGAACCTGACGCTGCGCAGCTTCCGGCTCCCCGCCGGGACCGTCGCCACGCACGTCCGGTTCGTCGCCCTGGAGAACCAGTGCACGGGCTTCGCCGGCTATGCCGGTGAGCAGGACAGCGACCCGACGAACAGCACCGACTGCAAGGCCGACTCGGACCGTGACCAGTCCGTGCGCGCCGCGGAGCTCGAGCTGTTCGACTGACCCTGTGAGACGCCCCCACCCGTACGGCGGGTGGTGGGCGTCTCACCCGGGCTGGTCGAGGGGGTTTCGCCCGCTTGCCGTCACGGTATGTTCGCTCCCATGGTCGGACGAATCCCCGTCATTGACGTCTCCCCCCAGGTCGAGCGCGGCCGCTACCCGGTCAAGGGCACCGTGGGTGAGCCGTTCACGGTGCGCGCGACGGTGTTCCGCGAGGGGCACGACCGGCTCAACGCCGACGTGGTGCTGACCGGCCCGGACGGCACCCGAAGGCCGCCGGTGCGGATGCACCCGCAGGAGGACGGCGTCAACGTGTGGGCCGCCGCGGTGACCCCCGACGAGGTGGGCTCCTGGTCGTTCAGCATCGAGGCGTGGAGCGACCCGGTCGCGACCTGGCGGCACAACGCGGAGATCAAGATCCCCGCCGGGATCGACGTCGAGCTGATGTTCACCGAGGGCGCCTTGCTGCTCGAGCGCGCCGCCGCCGGGCTGCCGAAGAAGCACGCCGGACGCACGGTGCTCAGTGACGCCGTCACCGGGCTGCGCGACGCGAGCCGCCCCGACGCGGCCCGCTACGCCGCCGGGGTCTCGCCCGCGGTCGACGAGGTGCTCGCGACCCACCCGCTGCGCGACCTGGTCACCCCCGAGGGGCCCTACCCGTTCTTCGCCGACCGCGAGCGTGCGCTGTTCGGCTCCTGGTACGAGTTCTTCCCGCGCTCCGAGGGCGCCCACGAGGACGCCGACGGCAACATCGTGTCCGGCACCTTCACCACGGCCGCCAAGCGGCTCGACGCCGTCGCCGCGATGGGCTTCGACGTCATCTACCTGCCGCCGATCCACCCGATCGGCGAGGTGAACCGCAAGGGCCCCAACAACACCCTGGTGGCCGGCCCGCGCGACGTCGGTTCGCCCTGGGCGATCGGCTCCGCCGACGGCGGGCACGACGCGGTCCACCCCGACCTCGGCACGCTCGCCGACTTCGACGCGTTCGTGGCCCGGGCGAAGGAGCTCGGCCTCGAGGTCGCGCTCGACTTCGCGCTGCAGGCCGCACCCGACCACCCGTGGGTCAAGACCAACCCGGAGTGGTTCACCACCCGCGCGGACGGCTCGATCGCCTACGCGGAGAACCCGCCGAAGAAGTACCAGGACATCTACCCGGTCAACTTCGACAACGACCCGAAGGGCATCTACGCCGAGTGCCTGCGGGTGCTGCGGCACTGGATGGACCACGGCGTGCGGATCTTCCGCGTCGACAACCCGCACACCAAGCCGGTGAACTTCTGGGAGTGGCTGCTCGGCGAGGTCAGGAAGACCGACCCCGACGTGCTGTTCCTCGCCGAGGCGTTCACCCGCCCGCCGATGATGCGGACCCTCGGCACCATCGGCTTCCACCAGAGCTACACCTACTTCACCTGGCGCAACGCCAAGTGGGAGCTCGAGGCCTACCTCACCGAGCTGGCCCACGAGACCAGCCACGTGATGCGGCCCAACCTGTTCGTGAACACCCCGGACATCCTCCACGAGTACCTCCAGTACGGCGGTCCTGCGGCGTTCAAGATCCGCGCCGCCGTGGCCGCGACCGGCAGCCCGACGTGGGGCGTCTACGCCGGCTTCGAGCTGTTCGAGCACGTCGCGGTCAGGCCCGGCAGCGAGGAGTACCTCGACTCCGAGAAGTACCAGCTGCGGCCACGCGACTGGGACGCCGCGACCGCGGAGGGCCGGACCCTGGCGCCGTACCTCACCCGGCTCAACGAGATCCGGCGCGCCCACCCGGCGCTGCAGCAGCTGCGCGACCTGACCCTGCACGCCAGTGAGGACGAGTCGATCCTGGTCTTCTCCAAGACCGCCGGTGATGACACCGTGATCGTGGTCGTCAACGTCGACCCGCACGCCGTCCGCGAGACCACCGTGCACCTGAACATGCCCGCCCTCGGTTACGACTGGCACGAGCACGTCGTCGTGCACGACCAGATCACCGACGCGACGTGGACCTGGGGCGAGCACAACTACGTCCGCCTCGACCCCTACGTCGAGCCCGCCCACATCCTTGTCGTCCGGAGGAACCACCACTCATGACCCAGTCCCCCCTCACCGAGCAGCCGGACTGGTTCAAGACCGCGGTCTTCTACGAGGTGCTGGTCCGCTCGTTCAAGGACACCAACGGCGACGGCGTCGGCGACTTCAAGGGCCTCACCGAGAAGCTCGACTACCTGCACTGGCTGGGCGTCGACTGCCTGTGGGTGCCGCCGTTCTTCACCTCGCCGCTGCGTGACGGCGGCTACGACGTGGCCGACTTCGTCAACATCCTCCCCGAGTGCGGCACCGTCGAGGACTTCCACGAGTTCCTCGACGCGGCGCACGCCCGCGGCATCCGCGTGATCATCGACTTCGTCGTCAACCACACCTCGGACGCGCACCCGTGGTTCCAGGCCAGCCGCGAGGACCCCGAGGGGCCCTACGGCGACTTCTACGTCTGGTCCGACACCGACGAGCTCTACGAGGACGCGCGGATCATCTTCGTCGACACCGAGCCGTCGAACTGGACCTGGGACCCGGTCCGCCAGCAGTACTACTGGCACCGCTTCTTCTCCCACCAGCCGGACCTCAACTACGACAACCCCAAGGTCCACGAGGCGATCTTCGAGGCCATGCAGTTCTGGCTCGACATGGGCCTGGACGGCTTCCGCCTCGACGCCGTGCCCTACCTCTACGAGCGACCCGGCACCAACGGCGAGAACCTCCCCGAGACCCACGAGTTCCTCCGCAAGGTGCGCCGCTTCGTCGACGACAACTACCCCGGCCGGGTGCTGCTCGCCGAGGCGAACCAGTGGCCGGCCGACGTGGTCGACTACTTCGGCGGCAAGCGCGACCCGGAGACGGGCGACTATGCCGGCGACGGCGACGAGTGCCACATGTGCTTCCACTTCCCGGTGATGCCGCGCATCTTCATGGCGGTCCGCCGCGAGTCGCGTTTCCCGATCTCGGAGATCCTCGAGCAGACGCCGGCGATCCCCGACAACTGCCAGTGGGGCATCTTCTTGCGCAACCACGACGAGCTGACCCTGGAGATGGTCGCCGACGAGGACCGGGACTACATGTGGGGCGAGTACGCCAAGGACCCCCGCATGAAGGCCAACATCGGCATCCGTCGCCGGCTCGCGCCGCTCCTCGACAACGACATCAACCAGATGGAGCTGTTCACCGCGCTGCTGCTGTCGCTGCCCGGATCGCCGGTGCTCTACTACGGCGACGAGATCGGGATGGGCGACAACATCTGGCTCGGCGACCGCGACGGCGTGCGCACCCCGATGCAGTGGACCCCGGACCGCAACGCGGGCTTCTCCGTGGCCACCCCCGGCCGGCTCTCGCTGCCGGTCAACCAGGACCCGGTCTTCGGCTACCAGCGCGTCAACGTCGAGACCGAGCTGGAGAACGCCTCCTCGCTGCTGCACTGGACGCGGCGGATGATCAGCGCCCGCAAGAAGCACCCCGCGTTCGGGCTCGGCAACTTCACCGACCTCGGCGGCTCCAACCCGAGCGTGCTGTCCTACCTGCGCGAGCACGTGGGCACCGACGAGGACGGCAACGAGGTCACCGACACGGTGCTCTGCGTGCACAACCTGTCGCGGTTCCCCCAGCCTGTCGAGCTCGACCTGCGCCGCTTCGAAGGCATCGCTCCCGTGGAGCTGCTCGGCGGGGTGCGCTTCCCCGAGATCGGCGAGCTGCCCTACCTGCTCACCCTGGGCGCCTACGGCTTCTACTGGTTCCGGGTGCCGCAACGCGAGCCCGACGCACTCGAAGCGAGCGACGGGAGCGAGGCGACCACGCTGTGATCGGAGCCTTGGAGCAGTACATCGGCTCGGCCCGGTGGTTCGGCGGCAAGGGCCGCGGTCTCACCGTCACCGGAGTACGGCGCCTGGGCACGCTCGGCGCGGGGGACGCAGGACCGGACACGCCCGTCGTGGGCATCGAGCTGGTGACCCTGGACTACCCGGACGGGCAGCAGGAGTCCTACCAGGTCCCGCTGGCCTACTACTCCGCACCCCAGGAACGTCTCGAGCACGCCTACGTGGGCTCGTGGACCGACCAGGAGCTCGGCGAGGTGCTCGCCTACGACGCGCTGCACGACCGCGAGGCGACCGCGCTGTGGCTGCAGGCCTTCGACGAGGAGGCGACCGTCGGCGAGCTGGTGTTCCGCCGGCTGCCCGGTCACGACCTCGACCTGACCACCCACTCGACGCTGTTCACCGGCGAGCAGAGCAACTCCTCGGTGGCCTTCGGCGAGGACAGCCTGATGAAGGTGTTCCGCAAGGTCACCCCCGGCTACAACCCCGACATCTCCGTGCACGAGGCGCTCACGGTCGCCGGCAACGAGCACGTGGCCGCGCTCTACGGCTGGCTCGAGCACCCGGGCCACGGCGCGGACGACCCGCCGCTGCACCTGGGCATGCTCCAGCAGTTCCTGCGCACCGCCAGTGACGGCTGGGAGCTGGCGCTGGCGAGCGTGCGCGACCTGTTCGCCGAGGCCGACCTGCACGCCGACGAGGTGGGCGGTGACTTCGCGAGCGAGGCGCACCGGCTCGGGGTGGCCACCGCGGAGGTGCACGCCGCGCTCGCCGAGGCGTTCGGCACCACCTCGGTCGACCACGACGAGCTGCGCGAGCTGGCCGGCGCGATGAACCGCCGCCTGGACACGGCCCTGGCCGTCGTACCCCCGTTGGCGGAGCACGAGGCCGGGCTGCGCGCAGCGTTCGACGCGCTGGCCGCCCTCTCCGAGCCCGTGGCCACCCAGCGGGTGCACGGCGACTTCCACCTCGGTCAGACGCTGCGCACCGTGAAGGGCTGGAAGATCGTCGACTTCGAGGGCGAGCCCGCGAAGCCGCTCGACGAGCGGGTCCGCCCCGACTCGCCCTGGCGCGACGTCGCCGGGATGCTGCGCTCGTTCGACTACGCGGCGCACGCCGTGGAGCACGACGTCGAGGCCGACGGCGACTCCGACCAGATCTCGTTCCGGGCCGCCGAGTGGGCCGAACGCAACCAGCAGGCCTTCCTGGCCGGCTATGTCGAGGCAGGTGCGCGGCTCGAGGAACCCGAGAAGGTGCTGCTGCGCGCCTACTCGGCCGACAAAGCCGTCTACGAGACGGTCTACGAGGCACGCAACCGGCCGAGCTGGCTGCCCATCCCCCTGGGTGCGGTGGCACGGCTCGCCGAGGAGGTGACGAACCGATGAGCTCCAAGCACACCGTCCGTCCGCTCGACCCGTCCGTCCTCGAGCAGGTGGTGTCCGGGCGCCACGGCGACCCGCACGCCGTGCTCGGCGCGCACGTCCACGACGGGGCGGTGACGGTCCGGGTGTTCCGGCCGCTGGCCGACTCGGTGACCGTCGTGCACGGGCCTCAGTGGGGCGAGCGCACCCCGCTCACCCACGAGCACGAGGGCATCTGGGCCGGCGTCCTCGACGTGGCCGACGTGCCGGACTACCGGCTCGAGGTCGTCTACGCCGGCGGCGAGCCGCACCTGCACGACGACGCCTACCGCTACCTGCCCACGCTCGGTGAGATGGACCTGCACCTGATCAACGAGGGCCGCCACGAGCAGCTGTGGGAGGTGCTCGGCGCCCACGTGCGCCGCTACGCCTCCCCCACCGGCGACGTGTCCGGCACGTCGTTCGCGGTGTGGGCGCCGCATGCCAAGGGCGTGCGGGTGAAGGGCGACTTCAACAGCTGGGACGGCCGCGAGCACCCGATGCGGCAGATGGGTGTCTCGGGCGTCTGGGAGCTGTTCGTGCCGGGCGTCGGCTCCGGCAGCAAGTACAAGTTCGTGGTGCTCGGCGCCGACGACGAGTGGCGCGAGAAGGCCGACCCGATGGCCTACGCCACCGAGGTGCCGCCGCTGACCTCCTCGATGGTCTTCGAGTCCGACTACACCTGGGGCGACGACGCCTGGCTCGCGCAGCGCGCCGAGGGCGGTTCCCACGAGCAACCGATGTCGGTCTACGAGATGCACCTCGGCTCCTGGCGGCGCCACCACGGCGGCGAGCCCTACAGCTACGCCGAGGTCGCGGACGCGCTGATCCCCTACCTCACCGACCTCGGCTTCACCCACGTCGAGTTCCTGCCGGTGATGGAGCACCCCTACGGCGGCTCGTGGGGCTACCAGGTGACGTCGTACTTCGCGCCGACATCGCGCTTCGGCGACCCCGACGGGCTGCGCTACCTCATCGACCGGCTGCACCAGGCCGGCATCGGGGTGATCGTCGACTGGGTGCCCGCGCACTTCCCCAAGGACGAGTTCGCGCTGGCCCGCTTCGACGGGACACCGCTCTACGAGGACCCCAACCCCTCCCGCGGCGAGCACCCCGACTGGGGCACCTACGTCTTCAACTTCGGTCGCAAGGAGGTCCGCAACTTCCTGGTCTCCAACGCGCTCTACTGGTTCGAGGAGTTCCACGTCGACGGGATCCGCGTCGACGCGGTCGCCTCGATGCTCTACCTGGACTACTCGCGCGAGGACGGCGAGTGGTCGCCCAACGTCTACGGCGGCCGCGAGAACCTCGAGGCGGTGGCGTTCCTGCAGGAGATGAACGCGACCGTCTACAAGCGGGTGCCGGGCGCGGTGACGATCGCCGAGGAGTCCACGTCGTGGCCGGGCGTCACCCGGGCCACCCACCTGGGCGGACTGGGCTTCGGCTTCAAGTGGAACATGGGCTGGATGCACGACAGCCTCGGCTACGTGCAGAACGACCCGGTGCACCGGCAGTACCACCACGGCCGGATGACCTTCTCCATCGTCTACGCCTACTCCGAGAACTACCTGCTGCCGATCAGCCACGACGAGGTCGTGCACGGCAAGGGTTCGCTGCTGCGCAAGATGCCCGGCGACCGCTGGCGGCAGCTGGCCAACCTGCGCTCGTTCCTGGGCTACATGTGGGCGCACCCCGGCAAGCAGCTGCTGTTCATGGGCTCGGAGTTCGCCCAGGAGTCGGAGTGGGCGGAGTCGCGCGAGCTCGACTGGTGGCTGCTCGACAACGCCGACCACCGGGGCGTGCACACGATGATGCGCGACATGAACCGCGTCTACCGGGAGACCCCGGCACTGTTCACGCTCGACAACGACGGGTCGGGCTTCGAGTGGATCGACGCCAACGACTCCTCCAACAACGTGTTCAGCTTCCTGCGTCGCGGCAACGACGGCTCGCTGCTCGTCTGCGTCTCGAACTTCGCGGCGGTGCCGCACGAGGGCTACAAGCTCGGCATGCCCGCGAACGGCTCGTGGCGCGAGGTGCTCAACACCGACGCCGAGGGCTACTCCGGCTCCGGGGTCGGCAACCTGGGCCGGGTCAGCGCCGACGGGGAGCCCTGGCACGGACAACCCGCCTCCACCACGCTGACCATCCCGCCGCTCGCGACGGTGTGGTTCACGCCCGGCTCCTGACCCGCCCGTGCGCACGCCGACGGTCGTCCTGGTCGAGGGTGAGAGCGACCGGGTCGCCGTGCGCACGCTGGCGGCCCGCCGCGGCCTCGTCCTGGACGACTACGGCGTCGCCGTGGTCGCGATGGGCGGGGCCACCGAGATCCGCCGGCACGTGGCGCTCCACAACGGGAGCCGGCTGGCCGGGCTGTGCGACGTCGGCGAGGAACGGTTCTTCCGCAGTGCTCTCGGCGTGGCACCCGGCGGCGGCCTCGCCGAGCGTGGCTTCTTCGTCTGCGACCGCGACCTCGAGGACGAGCTCATCCGGGCGCTCGGGCCGGCCGCGGTCGAGGACGTGATCGCCGCCGAGGGCGAGCTGCGCTCCCTGCGCCGCTTCCAGGACCAGCCGGCGCAGCGCGAACGCGACCCCCGCGACCAGCTGCGCCGCTTCCTGGGCACCCGCTCCGGCCGCAAGGCGCAGTACGCCCGGGCCCTCGTCGAGGCGCTCGGGGACGCCGTACCCGAACCGCTGGAGGCGTTGCTCGCCCACGTCACCGCTCCCCCACCCGTTGAGTCGGCACTCCGGTCGCGTTGAGTCGGCAGTCCGGTCCGATGTCCTAGGTTCGGTGGATGACCTCTCTCGCGCCCTACCTGCACCTCCCGGGCACCGCCCGCGAAGCACTGTCGTTCTACGCGGCGGCATTCGGCGGCCACGCCCGGATGTTCACCTTCGAGCAGTTCGGCCGTGAGGACGGGCCGCCCGAGACCATCGCGCACGGCGAGCTGGTCGACAGCCCGGTGGCCCTGTTCGCCTCCGACACCGCCGGGGACGAGCCGTCGTTCCGGAGCGAGGGTCTGATGCTCTCACTGCTCGGCACCGCACCGCCCGCCACCCTGCACGCGTGGTTCGACCGGCTGGCCGAGGGCGGCCGTGTCGTCGACGCGCTGCAGGAGCGACCGTGGGGTGCCTCCGACGGCCAGGTCGTGGACAAGTACGGCGTGCACTGGCTGCTCGGCTACGAGCACACGTAGCTAGGGTGGCCGGGTGAGCCCGGACACCGCCGCCCCCGAGCCCCGGCCGACGCTGACCGACGGGGTCGTGGTGCTGCGGCCCTGGCGGCCTGAGGACGCTGCGGAGGACGTCGGGCGCTGGCGGACCGGCTTCGCGGTCGAGCACGACGACGTGCTGGTCGGTGCCGTGACGGTGCGCGACCTCGGGGGCGGTGTCGGCAGCCTGTCCTGGACGCTCTTCGCCGGGCACCGCGGGCACGGCTACGCGACCCGGTCGGTCCGGCTGCTGGTGGACTACGCCCTCGACGGTCTCGGGCTGCAGCGGGTCGAGGCGGAGGTGGACGCCGGCAACGAGCGCGCGTTGCGCGTCGCCACCCGGTCCGGACTGCGCCGGGAGGGCGTCAAGCGGGTCGTCCCCGGCATGCTCGACCGTGCCGAGACCGACGAGGTCGTGGTGCTGGCCCGACTCGCGACCGACCCCCCGATCACCGAGCCGGCCGGGTTCCGGTCGCTGCTCAACTCGTTCCTGCCGCGCAAGCGGGCGATCGCGCAGATGCTGCTCCGCGACCACCAGGGCCGGGTGCTGCTGTGCGGACTGACCTACAAGTTGGACTGGGACCTGCCCGGCGGCGTCGTCGAGGTCGGTGAGTCCCCGCAGCTGGCGGTGACCCGCGAGCTCGAGGAGGAGCTCGGGTTGAAGGTGCCGGCAGGGAGCCTGCTGCTCACGGACTGGCTGCCGCCGTGGGGCGGCTGGGACGACGCGCTCTGCCTGGTCTTCGACGGCGGCGTGCACGACGCGTCGGTCCTCGACGACGCGCGGTTCGAGGTGCGCGAGATCGCCGACGCCCGGTTCTGCACGCCGGAGGAGGTGCGCGAGCGGTGCGCCGACTTCACCGCCCGCCGGATCGAGTCCGCACTGGCCGCCCTCGAGAGCGGTCCGGGCTACACCGAGTCCGGCCGTTGACGGGTAGCGTCGGGGCCATGGCCTTCGACGTGCCGGCCGACGACTACGGCCGCTTCATGGGACGGTTCTCCGAGCAGCTCTCCGCACCGTTCGCCGACGCCGCCGGGGTGGCTCCGGGACACCGGGTGCTCGACGTGGGCTGCGGTCCCGGGGTGCTCGCCGCCGAGCTGGTCCAGCGGGTCGGCGCCGACCTCGTCAGCGCGGTCGACCCGTCCGCCTCGTTCGTCGAGGCGGCCCGGAGCCGACTGCCCGGCGCCGACGTGCGCAGCGGGGTCGCCGAGCAGCTGCCGTTCGACGACGACACCTTCGACGCAGCGCTGGCCCAGCTGGTCGTGCACTTCATGGCCGACCCGGTCGCCGGCCTGCGCGAGATGGCCCGGGTCACACGCGCTGGCGGACGGGTCGCCGCGTGCGTGTGGGACCACGCCGGCGAGCGCGGCCCGCTCACCCCGTTCTTCAAGGTCGCCCGCGAGCTCGACCCGCGACGACGTCACGGCGGGGCCGGCTCGGCCGACGGCGAGCTGGTCCGGCTCGCCACCGAGGCGGGTCTGCACGACGTCGTCGCCTCCGAGCTCGAGGTGCACGTGCACTACGACACCTTCGAGCAGTGGTGGACGCCGTACACCGCGAGCGTGGGGCCGGTCGGCGACCTGATGGCGACGCTGGACGACGACCAGCGCGAGGAGCTGCGGCTGCTGGCGCTGCTGCGGATGCCGGTCGCGCCGTTCGCCGTGCACGCGACGGCCTGGTGCGTGGTCGGCCAGGTGCGATGAGTACGACGTCCCCGCACGGTCTGCACGGGTGAGGGAAGGAGAGGTCATGGACGAGACGTTCACCGCGACCTTGCAGAAGAGCCCGGCCCAGGGCGGCTGGACCTACGTGGTGTGGCCGGGGTCGGCCGCCTACTTCGGCACGAAGGGGCTGGTCAAGGTCGCCGGCACCATCGACGGGGTGCCGTTCCGGTCCTCGTTCATGGCGCTCGGCGACGGCACGCACAAGCTGCCGGTGAAGGCCGACGTGCGCAAGGAGATCGCCAAGGCCGAGGGCGATGAGGTGACCGTGCACCTCACCGAGCGTCTGTGACCTCGCGGGGCACCAGCCGCACGATCACGGACTTCGAGGTCGGGCAGTTGCTGCCGACCGCGGTCGAGTCCAGCGGCACCAGCGGGTTGGTCTCCGGGTAGTAGGCCGCGGCACAGCCTCGCGGCTGCTCGTAGGGCACCACCCGGAACGCGTCGGCGCGCCGCTCGGAGCCGTCCTGCCACTCGCTGACCAGGTCGACGACCTGCCCGTCCTCGAGGCCGAACGCCTCGATGTCGTCGGGGTGCACGAACACCACCCGCCGACCGCCGGACACCCCGCGGTAGCGGTCGTCGAGGCCGTAGATCGTGGTGTTGAACTGGTCGTGGCTGCGCAGCGTCTGCAGCAGCAGCCGGCCGTCCGGCACGTGCAGCACGTCGATCGGGCTGACCGAGAAGACCGCCTTGTTCTCCTTGGTGGGGAACGTGCGCGAGTCCCGCGGCGGGTGCGGCAGCACGAAGCCCCCGGGCCGGTCGACCTTCTCGTCGTACGCCTCGCAGCCGGGGACCACGCGCGCGATCCGGCGCCGGATCTCGGTGTAGTCGTCGCGGAACTCCTGCCAGGGCAGGGAGAACCGGTCCCCGAGCGTGGCGAGCGCGAGCGAGCAGACGATGTCGACCTCGGAGCGCAGGTGCGGGCTCGCGGGTGCCAGCGGACCGCGCGAGGCGTGCACCGCCGACATCGAGTCCTCGACGGTGACGCGCTGCTCGCGGCCGCCGGTGCGGTCCTTCTCGGTGCGGCCAAGGGTCGGCAGGATCAGGGCCTCGCGGCCGGGCACCACGTGGCTGCGGTTGAGCTTGGTGGACACGTGCACGGTCAGGGCCGCGCCCCGCATCGCCTGCTCGGTGACCTCGGTGTCCGGGGCGGCGCGGGTGAAGTTGCCGCCAAGGCCGAAGAAGACCTTCACGTCCCCGTCGCGCAGCCGCCGGATCGACTCGACGGTGTCGAAGCCGTGCTCGCGCGGCGGCTCGAAGCCGAACTCGTCGCGCAGCGCGTCGAGGAACTCCGGCCTCGGGCGCTCCCAGATGCCCATCGTCCGGTCGCCCTGCACGTTGGAGTGGCCGCGCACCGGGCACAGTCCCGCACCCGGCTTGCCGATGTTTCCCTGCAGCAGCGCGAGGTTGGTGATCTCCTTGATCGTCGCGACGGCGTTGCGGTGTTGGGTGATCCCCATCGCCCAGCAGGTGATGGTGCGCGAGGACTCGCGGAACATCTGGGCCGCGGTCTCGATGTCGGCCCGCGACAGCCCGGTCGCCCGCCCGACGGCGTCCCAGTCGAGGTCCTTCAGGTGCTGCGCCCACGCCTCGAAGCCGACCGTGTGCCGGTCCACGAAGTCGTGGTCGACGTGGCCGGACTCGAGCAGCAACGACCCGATCGCCTGCAGCAGCGCGAGGTCGCCGTTGACCCGCACCGGCAGGTGCAGGTCGGCCAGCGGGGTGCCGGCGCCCACGAGGCCCTGCGGCTTCTGGGGGTTGTTGAACTTGACCAGCCCGGCTTCCTTCAACGGGTTGACCGCGATGATCTTCGCGCCGTGCTTCTTCGCGATCTCCAGCGCGGACAGCATCCGCGGGTGGTTGGTGCCCGGGTTCTGGCCGAGGATCACGATCAGCTCGGCGGCGTGCACGTCGTCGAGGCTGACGCTGCCCTTGCCGATCCCGATCACCTCGGCGAGGGCCACCGACGTCGACTCGTGACACATGTTCGAGCAGTCGGGCAGGTTGTTGGTGCCGAACGCGCGGACGAACAGCTGGTAGGCGAACGCCGCCTCGTTGGAGGTGCGCCCCGACGTGTAGAAGACCGCCTCGTCCGGGCTCGCGAGCGCGGTCAGGTGGTCGGCGACCATCGCGAACGCCTCGTCCCAGCCGATCGGCCGGTAGTGCCGGTCCCCCTCGCGCAGGACCATCGGCTCGGTGAGCCGGCCCTGCTGGCCCAGCCAGTAGTCGCTGCGGCCCTCGAGGTCGTCGACGGTGTGGGTGGCGAAGAAGGCGCGGTCCACGCGGCGCAGGGTGGCCTCCTCGGCCACCGCCTTCGCACCGTTCTCGCAGAACTCGGCGGTGTGCCGGTGGTCCGGGTCGGGGTCGGGCCAGGCGCAGCCCTGGCAGTCGAACCCCTTGACCTGGTTGAGCTTCAGCAGCGTCTGGGCGGTACGGCGCACGCCCATCTGCTCGACCGCGCGCTTCATCGCGACCGCGACAGCCGTCGTGCCCGCCGCCGCGTGCTTGGGCGCGCCGACCTCCGTCTCGCGCTCGTCGATGTCCTGCTGCGGGGCCCGCTTCGCCATCGTTGTCCTGCCTCCCGGGGTGTCTACCCCCGAGCATGTACTACTGGTGGTGTGGATCAACCCCCGCACACCCCGTAGGAGGGTCGGATGAACGTCGTACGGCGTGCGCTGCCGCGGGTCTGCGGCATGCTCCTGGGACTCGTGGTCCTGGCCGCCGCACCGTCCTCGGTCGCGGTGGTCACCGGCGTGGTGGTCTTCATGCTGAGCGCCCCGCCGCGACCGATGGAGTGGTGGCGCCACGTGCGGACCGGGGAGCGCGTGTCCGTGGCGCCGGAGTACATCGAGCCCGGCACCTGCAGCGTGGTCCTCGAAGCCGTCGGCGAGCACCGGTTCGCCGTGCTCACCGCCCTCCGCACCGCCACCGGTGCCGACGTCGCCCAGGTCCGGGAGTGGGCGCACGCCGCTCCGACGACAGTTGCCGCCGGTCTGAGCCGGACCAGCGCGACCCGGGTGGTCGAGCTGCTCGAGGGTGCCGGCGCGACCGCGACCGTCCCTCAGGCCGGGTCGGCGACGGGGAGCATGTAGCCGCGCTTGATCACGGTCTGCACCAGGGGGCGGCGGCCGCAGGCCTCGCGGAGCCGGGCGACCGCGACCTCGGCGGTGTGCGGGTCGCGCTGCGGGCTGGCGGCGCACGGCAGCACGTCGAGCAGCTGCTCCCGGGAGACCACGCGGCCGGGGGTGGCAGCGAGGCGGCGCAGCACGGCCAGGCCGCTCGGCGAGACCGGCAGCACCTCGTGGTCGAGGGTGGCCGCGGAGGCGCGGACGTGCAGCACGCCGGCGCGGGTGCGGATCCCCTCGGCGTCGTCGCCGAGCTCCATGATCACGCGGCGCACCAGGGCCCCCATCCGGGAGCGCTCCGGCACCACGGGGGCCAGGCCCTCGCGGACCAGCGGGTCCGCGGTGACCGGGCCGACGGCGGCGACGAGCAGCCGGCCGGACCCGACCAGGCCGAGCACCGCCCCGGTCACGTCGAGGCGCGCGAGCCCGTCGAGCCAGGCCTGGGCCGCCGGTGCCGAGGTGAACACGACCGCGTCGAAGCCGCCGGCGGCGACCTGCCGCAGCGCCGTCTCGACCGCGTCCGGGTCCGGCGGCGGACCCCAGCGGTAGACCTCCAGCGGGACCACGTCCGCGCCCGCCGCGGTGAACCGCGAGTCCAGGCCGTCGTCGCCGGCACCGTGGTGCTGGACCGCGATCCGCTGGTCGGCGACACCCTCGGTGAGCAGGAAGTCGGCGATCTCCGCCGAGGTCTCGGACTCGGCCACCCAGTCGGCGCGCAGCCCCGCCGCCTGCAGGGCGCCGCGCGCCTTCGGGCCGCGGGCCACCACCCGGGCCCGGTCGAGCACGGCGAGCAGCTCCTCGGCCAGGCCTGCGGTCTCGGCGGTGTCGAGCCAGCCCCGGAAGCCGATCCCGGTGGTCACCACCAGCACGTCGATGCCGTCGGCGAGGATCTCGCGGGTCCGCTCCAGCAGCCGGACCTCGTCGATGTGCGGGACCACGCCGAGCGTCGCCGCGCAGACCACCTCGGCCCCGCGGCGGCTCAGCGCGCCGGCGAGCTCCTCGGAGCGACGCTGCGCGGTGACCAGCACGCGGCAGCCCGCGAGCACCGGCGCGACGGTCGTCACACTGCTACCTCCACGGGCGTCTCCGCGGCGAGGAGCACGACGCCGGCCTCGACGCGGGTCGCCCAGACCGGCAGGCGCACGTCGGGGTCGGTCAGGCACTCGCCGGTGCTCAGGTCGAACACCTGCTTGTACATGGGCGAGGCCACGGTGACTCGCTCCCCGGAGCTTCCGACGATACCGCGGGCCATCACGTGCGCCCCGCTGAACGGGTCCCGGTGAGACACCGCGTAGACGGTGGTCCGTCCGCCGTCCTCGACGCGGAAGAGTGCCACCTGCTCCTCCCCGAGCAGCACCGCGGCGCCGCGCTCGGGCACCAGCCGGTCGAGCCGGCAGACCGGGGTGAAGCCCGCGCTCATCGCCGTACCTCCAGGGTCGGACCAGCCACCAGTACGGCGCGCTCGGCCGGTGTCGCCGGGCGGCGCTGACCACGCTCCTCGACGTAGGCAAGCGACGGGTCGGGGGTCTCGGGCTCGTTGACGAACGAGACGAACTGGGCCAGCTTCGCCGGGTCGTCGAGGGTGTCGGCCCACTCGTCGGAGTAGCCCGCGACGTGCGCGGCCATCGCGGCGTCGAGGTCGGCGGCCACGCCGAGGCTGTCCTCGAGCACGACCGCACGGACCGCCTCGAGCCCGCCCTCGACGGACTCCATCCAGGGCGCGGTGCGCTGCAGCCGGTCGGCGGTGCGGACGTAGTACATGAGGAACCGGTCGATGGTCCGCACGAGGGTGTCGGTGTCCAGGTCCTCGGCGAACAGCTGCGCGTGCCGCGGCGTGAAGCCGCCGTTGCCGCCGACGTAGAGGTTCCAGCCGTTCTCGGTGGCGATGACCCCGACGTCCTTGCTGCGCGCCTCAGCGCACTCGCGGGCGCACCCGGAGACACCGAGCTTGATCTTGTGCGGCGCCCGCAGGCCGCGGTAGCGCAGCTCGAGCGCGACCGCCAGGCCGACCGAGTCCTGCACGCCGTAGCGGCACCAGGTCGAGCCCACGCAGGACTTCACCGTGCGCACCGCCTTGCCGTAGGCGTGCCCGGACTCGAAGCCGGCGTCCACGAGCCGTCGCCAGATCGCGGGCAGCTGCTCGAGGCGGGCGCCGAACAGGTCGATCCGCTGGCCGCCGGTGATCTTGGTGTAGAGCCCGAAGTCCTGCGCTACCTGGCCGATCACCAGCAGTCCCTCGGGGGTGATCTCGCCGCCGGGCACCCGCGGCACCACCGAGTAGGTGCCGTCCTTCTGCAGGTTGGCCATCACGTGGTCGTTGGTGTCCTGGAGCCGCGCCTGGTCGGCGTCGAGGACGTGCCCCTCCCCCAGGCTGGACAGGATGGAGGCGACCACCGGCCGGCAGATGTCGCAGCCGCGGCCGCGGCCGTGCGCCTCGATGATCGCGGAGAACGTGCGGAGCCCGGTGACCCGGACGACGTCGAACAGCTGGGCCCGGCTGACGTCGAAGTGCTCGCAGAGCGCGCTGCTCACCTCGACGCCGGAGCGCTCGAGCTCGGTCGTCATCAGCTTCTTGACCAGCGGCAAGCAGGAGCCGCAGGAGGTGCCGGCCCGGCTGCACGCCTTCACCCCGGACAGGTCGGTGCAGCCCTGCTCGGTCACCGCGCACCGGATCGTGCCGGCCGTGACGTTGTTGCAGGAGCAGACGTGGGCGTCGTCGGGAAGGTCCACGCCCGGCGCGGGCCCTCGACCGTCAGAGCCTTCGGGGAGCAGCCAGCCGGTGGGGTCGCTGCCGAGGGGGCTGCCGACGAGGGGGCGCAGCGAGGAGTACGCCGCGGCGTCGCCGACCAGCACGCCGCCGAGCAGGGTCTGTGCGTCGTCGGAGAGCACCAGCTTCTTGTAGACGCCTGCCACCGGGTCCGCGTAGACCACCTCCAGGCTGCCGGGCTGCGCGGCGAACACGTCGCCGAAGCTGGCCACGTCCACCCCGAGCAGCTTGAGCTTGGTGGACGTGTCCGCGCCGGGGAACGTCGCGGCCCCGTCGAGCAGCCGGTCGGCGACCACCTCGGCCATCGTGTAGCCCGGCGCGACCAGCCCCCACGTGCGGCCCTGGATGCAGGCCACCTCGCCCACCGCGTAGACGTCCGGGACCGCCGTACGGCAGGCGTCGTCGACGACCACGCCACCGCGCTCCCCCACGGCGAGCCCGGCGTCGCGGGCCAGCTCGTCACGGGGCCGGACGCCGGTCGCGAAGACCACCACGTCCACGTCGAGCCGCGTGCCGTCGGCGAAGTCCATCCTGGTCACCCGACCGTCGCGGTCTGCCTTGACCCGCGAGGTCGCGGTGCCGGTGCGGACGGTGACGCCCAGGCCCTCGATCAGCCGGCGCAGCCCCGCGCCGCCGCCGTCGTCGACCTGCAGGGGCATCAGCCGGGGCGCGAACTCCACGACCGTGCTCTCGACGCCCATCGCCTGCAGGGCGCCCGCAGCCTCCAGGCCGAGCAGGCCGCCGCCGACGACCGCGCCGCGGACCGTGCGGGACGTGCCGGACGCCCGGGCCTCGACCCAGGCGCGCAGCTCCGCGACGTCGTCGACGGTGCGGTAGACGAAGGAGCCGGGCAGGTCGGCCCCGGGCACGGGAGGTACGGCGGCCGCGGACCCGGTGGCCAGCACCAGCGCGTCGTAGCCGTAGGTCCGGCCGCGCGCGTGCACCTCGCGGCGGTCGGTGTCGAGCCGCTGCACGGGGCTGTTGGTGTGCAGGCGCACGCCCGGGCGGCGCCACAGGTCGGGGGTGCCGAGCAGCAGGTCGTCGGGGTCGCGCCCGGAGAAGAAGCTGGTCAGCGCGACCCGGTCGTAGGGCGGGCGGGACTCCTCGGCGAAGACGTCGACGCACCAGGTGCCGTCGGGGTCGCGCTCGGTCAGCGCCTCGACGAGCCGGTGCGCGACCATGCCGCCGCCGACGACGACGAGCCGCTTCGGGGTGCTCTGCTTCGACATGTCAGGGACCTTAGGAAGAAGGGATTTCGGCGGGGGTGCACGTGTGTTGCGGGGCCGGAACGGTGTCCTCACCGTCGGTCCCGGCGGGCTGTGAGGAGTCGGGGTCGCTGGCCGCGAGCCAGTCGACGAGGCCGCACACCACCGCGCGGCAGCCGCCGCAACCGGTGGTCGCGCGGGTGGCGGCCGCGACCTCGGCGACGCTGCGCGCGCCGCCCTCCCAGGCACCGACGATGTCGCGCTTGGCCACCCCGTTGCAGCGGCAGACCGGCGTCGCCGCCGGCATCATGGCCGGCGAGCCGTCGGCCTCGGCCTGCTCGGGCAGCAGCAGCGCCAGCGGGTCGGCGGGCAGCGCGGTGCCGCGGTCGTAGGCGACCACCAGCCCGCTCGCCAGGTCCGGGGCCCCGACACACGTCGCGCCCACCAGCCGGCCGCCGCGAACCACGATCTCCACGTGCCGGCGCGCTGCCGGGTCGCTCACGGTGAGCACCCGGTCCGCCGAGCCGGCCTGGGAGCCACGCACCCCCGCGGTGACCAGGTCCAGCCCGGCCGCCTTGAGCCGCACGGGTGCCGCGCCGTTGGTCGAGCTCCCACCGTTGGTCGAGCTTGTCGAGACCAGCGACGACGCCAGGCGGGCCGCCTGCTCCCACCCGGCGGCGACCAGGCCGGGGTTCCCCTCGGCGCAGTCGCCGACCGCGGCCACCCGCGCGTCGGCCGGGCTGCGCAGGTCATCGCCCACGGTGACGCCGCGACCGCACGGCAGGCCGGCGTCGCGGGCGAGGGCGTCGCGCGACCGGACCCCGCAGGAGACCAGCAGCAGGTCGGCGGGCAGCATCTCACCGCCGGCTCGCACGCCGGTGACCTGGCCGTCGTCGACCAGCACCTCCGCGATCTCGACGCCGGTGCGCACGGTGATGCCGAGGTCGTCCAGGGCGGCGGCGAGCACGGCGGCGGCCGGAGGGTCGAGCTGGGTCGCGGCCAGGGTCGGCGCGACGTCGAGGATCGTCACCTCCACGCCTCGGCGGACCAGCCCGCAGGCCGCCTCGAGGCCGAGCAGCCCGCCGCCGATCACGACCGCCTGCTCCGCGTTGAGGGCGCGGGCGGCGACGTCACGGCAGTTGTCAAGGGTGCGGAGCACGTGCGCGTGCCGGGGCAGCCCGTCGGCCAGGCCGGGCATCGGTGGCACGAACGCCTCGGCGCCGGTGGCCATCACGACGTGGTCGAACGGCAGCCGGTCGCCGTCGACGAGCAGCACCTCCCCCGCCGTGAGGTCGAGGGCGGACGCCGTACTCCCGAGGCGGACGTCGACGGCCGGGTCCGGCGCGCTGAGCGCGAGCGCGGCCAGGTCGCAGCGGCCGGCGAGCACGTCGGACAGCAGGATCCGGTTGTACGGCGCGTAGTCCTCCGCCCCGACCAGCGTGACGGCGAACCGGCCGTCGAGGTCGCGTCGGACCAGCTCGTCGACGAAGCGGTGGCCGACCATGCCGGCGCCGATGACGACGACGTTCTCGCGGGGCTTCATGCGGACACCACCTCGACGGCGCAGACCTTGAACTCGGGCATCCCGGAGACCGGGTCGGTGGCGTCGTTGGTGAGCTCGTTGACGCCGGGCCAGTGGAACGGCATGAACACCGTGTCGGGACGGATCGAGCGGCTCAGTCGCGCGGGGGCCACGACCTCCCCGCGCGCGGAGCGGACGGTGACGGGGTCGCCGTCCTCGACACCGACCCGGGCCGCGAGTCGCGGGTGCAGCTCGACGAAGGGCCCGGGGGCACTGCGACGCAGGGCGGCGACGCGGCGGGTCTGAGCACCGGACTGGTACTGGGCGAGCAGCCGGCCGGTGACCAGGAACAGCGGCGCGTCCGGGCGCAGGTCGTCGGCGGGACGGCCGGCGCGGACCGGCACCATCGCGGCCCGGCCGTCGGCGGTGGCGAACCGATCCAGGAACGGGCGCGGCGTGCCGGGGTGGTCGGTCGCCGGCACCGGCCAGTGCAGCGCCTCGTCGGCGTCCAGCCGCTGGTGGCTCACGCCGGCGTAGTCGGCACGGCCGCCGGCGCTGGCCCGGGCAAGCTCGTCGAGGACCCGGGCCGGGTCACGCTCGAAGGGAACGGGCGCGCCGAGCAGGGCGGCCAGGTCGGCGAGCAGGTCGAGCTCGCTGCGCACTCCCGACGGCGGGTCGACGGCCTTGCGGCGGCGCAGCACCCGGCCCTCCAGGCTGGTCGTGGTGCCCTCCTCCTCAGCCCACTGGGTGACCGGCAGCACCACGTCGGCGATCAGTGCCGTCTCACTCGGCACCACGTCGCAGACCACCAGCAGGTCGAGGGCGCGCAGCTGGTCTGTCACCGCGCGCGCGTCGGGGGCGCTCACCACCGGGTTGCTGCCGTGCACCAGCAGGACGCGGACGTCCCGCCCGCAACGTCGCAACAGCTCGACAGCCGCAACCCCCTTGCCTGGCAGGGATTGCGGGGTCACGCCCCACACGGCGGCGACGTGCGCCCGGTCGTCGGGGTCCTCGATGCTGCGGTAGCCGGGCAGCTGGTCGGCCTTCTGCCCGTGCTCGCGCCCGCCCTGCCCGTTGCCCTGCCCGGTGAGGCAGCCGTAGCCACTGCCGTCGCGGCCGGGCAGCCCGAGCGCCAGCGCCAGGTTGATCGCGGCGGAGACCGTGTCGGTGCCGTGGGTGTGCTGCTCGGCCCCGCGGCCGGTGAGCACGTAGGCACCGGCTCCACCCCGTGCCGGTGCGGCGTCCGCGAGCAGCCGGGCTGCCTGCCGGAGCGCCCGCTCGGGCACCCCGGTGGTGTCCGCGACCCGGGCCGGCCACCACTCCGCGACGCTTCCCCGTACGGCGTCCCAGCCCGTCGTGCGCCCGGCCAGGTAGTCGTTGTCGACGAGGTCGTCGGCGACCAGCACGTGCAGCAGCCCGAGCAGCAGCACCAGGTCCGTACCGGGCACCGGCTGGAGGTGCAGTCCCCCTCCGTCCCCGGTCAGCGCAGCGGTCGCCGAGCGCCGCGGGTCGACCACCAGCAGGCCGCCGCGCTCGCGGACGGGTCCGAGGTGCTGCACCAGCGGCGGCATGGTGTCGGCGACGTTGCTGCCGAGGAGCAGGACCGCGTCGGCCTCGGCGAGGTCGGCCAGGGGGAACGGCAGCCCACGGTCCAGCCCGAAGGCGCGGTTGCCAGCGGCCGCCGCGGAGGACATGCAGAACCTGCCGTTGTAGTCGACCATCCTCGTGCCGAGCGCGACCCGGGCGAACTTGCCGAGCGTGTAGGCCTTCTCGTTGGTCAGCCCGCCGCCGCCGAAGACCGCCACCGCGTCCTTGCCGTACGACGTCCAGGTCCGCCGTACGGCCTGGGCGACGGTGGCCAGCGCCTGATCCCAGGTGGCCGGCCGGAGCTCGCCGTCGGCGTCGCGCACCAGCGGCTCGGTGAGCCGGTCCGGGACGGCGAGCACCTCGGCGCTGGTCCAGCCCTTCTGGCACAGGCCGCCGCGGTTGGTCGGGAAGTCGCGGGGCGCGACCTCCAGCGGCAGCGGACCGTCGGGGGTGGGCGTGAGGCGCATCGCGCACTGGAGCGCGCAGTAGGGGCAGTGCGTGTCGACGGCGGGCATCCGGTCACACCCCGGCGGCGGCCATCGGCGCCGAGCGACGCAGGTAGAACACCCAGGTCACCGCCAGCATGACCGCGTAGACGCCGACGTAGACGTAGAGCGCCGGCACGATCGAGCCGTAGGCCGCCGACGACCAGCCGTAGGTGCGCGGCACCAGGAAGCCGCCGTACGCCCCCACGGCGGAGATGATCCCGATGGCCGCGGCGGCCTCGCGCTTGGCGGTGGTCACCGCCTCGGGGTCGCCCGGGTCGACGCCGTGCCGGAACAGTGCCGGGATCATCCGGTAGGTCGAACCGTTGCCGACCCCGGTGGCCAGGAACAGCACCATGAAGCAGGCGAAGAACGCCCCGAAGCTGCCTGCGTGCAGCGCAGCCACGACACCGAGCACGCCCAGACCCATGGCCACGAAGGAGATCGCGGTGACCCGGGCCCCGCCGACGCGGTCCGCGAGCCGGCCGCCGAAGGGCCGCGACAGTGAGCCGACCAGCGCACCCAGGAACGCGTAGGCGGTCACGTCGACGTCGGGGAACTGGCCTTTGATCAGCAGCGGGAACGCCGCGGCGTAGCCGATGAACGAGCCGAACGTGCCGATGTAGAGCACCGCCATCACCCAGGTGTGCGGCCGCTTCGCCGCTGCGGCGCTCGAGGCGACGTCGGCGGTTGCCACGGACAGGTTGTCCATCCAGCGCCACGCGGCGGCCGCAGCGAGCAGCACCAGCGGGACCCACATCAGCCCGGCCCGGCCCAGGTGCAGCCCGGCGCCCGCGGTCACCACGGCGGCCACCACGAACGGCGCCTGCACGACCGCGACCCCGATGTTGCCGCCGGCCGCGTTGAGCCCGAGCGCCCAGCCCTTCTGGCGCTCCGGGTAGAACCACGAGATGTTCGTCATCGAGGAGGCGAAGTTGCCGCCGCCGAGGCCGGCCAGCGCCGCGCAGCCGAGCATGGTGCCGAACGACGTGCCCGGGTTGCTCACCGCCCAGGCCAGCGCGCTCGCGGGGACCAGCAGCAGCAGCGCGGAGACGACCGTCCAGTTGCGGCCGCCGAACCGCGGCACCGCGAACGTGTAGGGCAGCCGCAGCGTGGCACCCACCAGGTTGGGCACCGCCACCAGCCAGAACAGCTGGCTCTCGGTGAACGCGAACCCGGCGGCGTTCAGGTTGACCGCGACGATGCTCCACAGCACCCAGACGCTGAACCCGAGATGCTCGACGACGATCGAGAGCAACAGGTTGCGCCGGGCGACCGCCTTCCCGGTGGTCTCCCAGAACGTCTCGTCCTCGGGCTCCCAGTGGTCGATCCAGCCCTTGCGTGCCGGTGGCTGGGCGACGAGCCGTTCGTCGACGACGGCAGTGGACATGGCGGGTGCTCCTCGCGTCGGACTCCCGGGGTCGGAGTCGTTGCGACGACGCTAGGAACGGCGTGTTTCGCGGCCGTTCACGCAGCCGTGACCGTTCGGTGAACCTCGCCGCACACGCCGTACGACGGCACTGTGAGATGTGACGACGAGTTGTCAGCGACGTGCGTCAGAAGAGCGCTGAGGCGAGCGCCATCCGGCCCTTGGCGACGCGGGGGTCGTCGTTGCCGACGGCGGCGAAGAGGCCGAGCAGGTGGGTGCGGGCGGCGTCGCGGTCGTCACCGGAGGTACGGCGGACCAGGTCGACGAGCCGGCCGAACGCGTCGTCGACGTGACCGCCGAGCAGGTCGAGGTCGGCGGCCAGGGTCTGGGCGTCGACGTCGTCGGGACGCTCGGCGGCCGCCTGGCGCACGGCCTGCGGGTCGACGGAGGCGGTGCGCTGCATGACGGTGGCCATCGCCAGGCCTCCGGCGGCCTCGGCGTCAGCGGGGTTGGCGTCGACGAGCTTCTGGTACTCCGCGACGGCGGTGTCGATGTCGCCGGCGGCCAGCGCGTCCTCGGCCGGGGCGTAGCGCGGGTCGACGTACTCCTCCTCGCCGTCGCCCGCCGCGACCGGGCCGGCGGCGAGCGGCTGGTGCCGGCCGGTCATGCCCTGGGTGGCCATCTGCTGGAGCACCTGGGCGACGAGGCCGCGCAGCTCCTCGATCGGCGGGGCGTCCTGGAGCAGCGGCATCATCCGGCCCTGCACGACCAGGGCGACCAGCGGGACGCTGGGGATCTGCAGCGCCTGCGCGAGCTGCGGGTCGACGTCCGCGTCGATGCGGCCGAGCAGGAAGCGGCCCTCGGACTCCTCCGCGATCGTCTCGAGGTCGTCGGCGAGCTGGGCGCTCTCGGGAGCCTGGCTGGGCGAGTAGACGACGAGCATCACCGGCGCGTTCATCGACGCCTCGAGGTGGCCCTGGATGTTCTGCTCGTCGAGCGTCACCGAGTAGGACCCGCTCGCGGCCGGCGCGGCCCCCCCGGCCGCGCGCTGCGGCGCCGGGGCGGCGGGACGCTTGAGGGCGGACAGGTCGACGGCACCGGGACGCGAGAACGGCTGCTGGCTCATGGCGCCCATCCTCCCCGATCGGGGTCACCGGACACCAAATCGGGTCCGGTCCGGCCGAGGCGACGACTTTTCGATCCAGCGCGGTTGCCCGGTGCCCCATGCGACAACACTTCGGTCAGGTCCGGACCGGACCCGGCGTTGGCCCGACCGTACGGCGTCCCCGGGCCCCCTGGAAGGCCGGTCCAGACGGCCCCGGCGCAGCGGTCCGGGTCAGCTGCGGCGTTCGAGCTTGTAGTGCAGCCGGACGGCGGTGGCGCCCCACATCCGCAGCTCGTGGTCGGTGCGCAGCACGCGGTCACGGTCGAGGTAGACCCGGAACGTCTCGTGGATCGGCGCCCGGGAGGCGTGGGTGCCGGCGCCGGAGCGCACCACGACGTAGGCGCCGTCGCTGCCGAACGGGCCCGACGGCGACGCCAGCTCGAGGACGCCACCGGGCAGCACCCGGGGCCGCAGGAAGACCTGCACGTTGCCCTGCTCCAGCGGGAACGTCACGTGCACCGAGGGCCGGTCGGCCCCGGGCAGGCAGCGTGTGGAGTAGCAGCCCGAGTAGACGTACTCCCCCGTCGACCGCAGCGTGCGGATCCAGCCGGCGGACCGCTGCCGGCCCTCGCCGTCGACGAGCAGGGCGACCCGCGAGTCCATCCCGTGCGCGACGTCGAGCGGTCGCATCGGCAGCGCGAGCTGCTGCACGCGTCGGCCGAAGAAGCGCGCGACCGCCTCGCCGCCGGCCTGCGCCCACGCCGACCACTGGGTCCACACCTCCATCCGCCAGGCCGCGGTGTGCTCGTAGAAGTCCCGCACCTCGGGTGCCAGGTCGGCGGCCCTGAAGCCGGGCCCGTCCAGGTGGTCCATCGAGGCGACCAGACCGGCCTGCCCCGACCCTTCGACCACCCGGCCACCCATCGCCGCGGCCGCGTCGGCCAACCAGCCGTCGCCGATCACCGCTCCGTGGTGCATGGGCGCGTGCAGCCAGGCGTGCTCGCCGTCGAGGTCCACGGGCCGCCCCGCCGTACGCCAGAACGCACGAGTCAGCCGGTCCACGCGGGGCATCAGCGAGCTCATGGCCGCTGAGCATGCCAGGTCCGGCCCGCTACGTTGTCCCCATGCGCTACACCCGACTCGGCAGCGCCGGCCTGGAGGTCTCGGCGGTCACGCTGGGCTGCATGTCCTGGGGCGACCCAGACCGCGGCGGGCACCCGTGGGTGCTCGACGAGGACGCCGGGCGTGACGTCATCAAGGCCGCGCTCGAGGGCGGGGTCACCGTCTTCGACACCGCGAACGTCTACTCCGGCGGTAGCAGCGAGGAGTTCACCGGGCGGGCGCTGAAGGACTTCGCGCGCCGCGAGGACGTCGTGATCGCGACCAAGGTGCACGGCCGGATGCGTCCCGGCCCGAACGGCGCAGGCCTGTCCCGCAGGGCGATCCTGCACGAGATCGACGCGAGCCTGACCCGGCTCGGCACGGACTACGTCGACCTCTACCAGATCCACCGCTGGGACGACCACACGCCGGTCGAGGAGACGATGGAGGCGCTCCACGACGTGGTGCGGGCCGGCAAGGTCCGCTACCTCGGCGCCTCGTCGATGTACGCCTGGCAGTTCGCCAAGGCGCAGCACGTCGCCGAGCGGCACGGCTGGACGCGGTTCGTCTCCATGCAGAACCACTACAACCTGATCTACCGCGAGGAGGAGCGCGAGATGCTCCCGCTCTGCGCCGACCAGGGCGTCGGCGTGCTCCCGTGGAGCCCCCTCGCGCGCGGCCGGCTGACCCGTCCGTGGGACAGCGCGACGACGCGCAGCGACACCGACCAGTTCGGCAAGACGCTCTACCGCGACGAGGACGCCGACGTCGTCGCGACGGTCGAGCAGGTGGCCGCGAAGCGCGGTGTCCCGATGGCCCAGGTCGGCCTGGCCTGGCTGCTCGCGCAGCCCACCGTCACCTCACCGATCGTCGGCGTCACCAAGCCGCAGCACCTGGCGGACGCGATCGCCGCCGTCGACCTCGAGCTCTCCGCGGACGAGCTCAGCGTGCTGGGCGCCGGCTACCTCCCGCACGCGGTCTCCGGGCACCGCTGACGTTGGTCAGAAGCGGGCCGGCTCGCGGTACTCGCCCCACTCGGCGCGCAGGGCGTCGCAGATCTCGCCCAGCGTCGCCTCGGCGCGGCAGGCCTCGAGCATCGCCGGGACCATGTTGTCGTCGGTGCGGGAGACCTCGACCATCCTCGTGAGGGCGGCCTCGACGGCGGCGTGGTCACGGCCGGCCTTGCGCTCGACGAGGACGCGGACCTGCTCGGTCTCGACCTCGTGGGAGACGCGCAGGATCTCCAGCTCGTGGGTCACCGACTCCTCGAGGCAGTTGACGCCGACGATCTTCTTCTCGCCCTTCTCGAGCGCCACCTGGTACTGGAAGGCGGCCTCGGCGATCTCGGACATGAACCAGCCGTCCTCGATGCCGCGCAGGATGCCCTTCGTCATCGGCCAGCCGGCGCCCTTGCTGCTACCGGTCGACTCCGCGACGGCCGCGCGCAGGCCCTCGGTGTCGGCGGAGGTCAGCGTGGAGCCGCCCATCGCCAGGATCTTGTCGAAGATCGCCTCGGCCTCGGCCTCGATCTTGTCGGTCAGCGCCTCGACGTACCACGAGCCACCGAGCGGGTCGGCGACGTTGACGACGCCGGTCTCCTCCATGATCACCTGCTGGGTGCGCAGCGCGATCTCGGCGGCCTGCTCGGAGGGCAGCGCGAGGGTCTCGTCGAGGGCGTTGGTGTGCAGCGAGTTGGTGCCGCCGAGCACCGCGGACAGCGCCTCGATGCCGGTGCGCACGACGTTGTTGTAGGGCTGCTGCGCGGTGAGCGAGACGCCGGCGGTCTGGGTGTGGAAGCGCAGCCACTGCGCCTTCTCGGTCTTGGCGCCGTAGACGTCGCGCAGCCAGCGCGCCCAGATCCGGCGGGCGGCGCGGAACTTCGCGATCTCCTCGAAGAAGTCCACGTGCGCGTCGAAGAAGAACGACAGGCCTGGCGCGAACACGTCGACGTCGAGGCCGCGGGACAGGCCCAGCTCGACGTACCCGAACCCGTCGGCGAGCGTGAACGCGAGCTCCTGCGCGGCCGTGGAGCCGGCCTCGCGGATGTGGTAGCCGGAGACCGAGAGCGGCTTGTAGGCCGGGATGTCCGCGGCGCAGTGCTCCATCAGGTCGCCGATCAGGCGCAGGTGCGGCTCGGGGCCGAACAGCCACTCCTTCTGGGCGATGTACTCCTTGAAGATGTCGGTCTGCAGGGTGCCGTTGAGGACGCCCGGGTCCACGCCGGCGCGCTCGGCGGCGACGATCATCATGCAGAAGACGGGTACGGCGGGACCGCTGATCGTCATCGAGGTGGTGACCGCGCCGAGGTCGATGTCGGCGAAGAGCCGCTCCATGTCGGCCGCGGTGTCGATCGCGACACCACAGTGGCCGACCTCACCGAGGGCCTTGGGGTCGTCGGAGTCGCGGCCCATCAGGGTCGGCATGTCGAAGGCCACCGAGAGCCCGCCGCCACCCCGGTTGAGGATCATCTTGTAGCGCTCGTTGGTCTGCTCGGCGTTGCCGAACCCCGCGAACTGCCGGATCGTCCAGGTGCGGCCGCGGTAGCCGGTCGGGTAGAGGCCACGCGTGAACGGGAACTCACCGGGCCACTCCGAGTCCTCGGTGCCGTAGGCCGGCTCGACGGCCATCCCCGACAGCGTGGTGAAGTCCGCCTCGCGGACGCGCGACCTGGCGTAGCGCTGCTCCCAGCGGGTGCGGGCGTTCTCCTGCGACTCGGACATGGTGCCTCCCGGCGGTTGTGACGTGCACCATCCAATTTACTAGGACGTCCTACTATCCGTCGAACCGGACGACTAGTCTCGGGCGCCATGGGGACCAAGCTGCCGTTCGACCCGATCGACGAGGCGGCCCGGCAGTGGGGGCTGCGCTGGGGCGCCGTCGACCAGATGCACGCCGTCACCTCGCTGATGCGGGTCCAGCAGCTGGTTCTCAACCAGCTCGACGACATCCTCAAGCCGCACGGGCTGACCTTCGCCCGCTACGAGGCGCTGGTGCTGCTGACGTTCTCCCGGGCCGGCGCGCTGCCGCTGGGCAAGATGGGCGAGCGGCTCCAGGTGCACCCCACCTCCGTGACCTCGATCGTGGACCGGCTCGAGGCGTCCGGGCACGTCGTACGGCGTCGGCACCCGGAGGACGGGCGGGCCCGGCTGGCCGAGATCACCCCGCAGGGCCGCGCCGTGGTGGAGGCGGCGACCGCCGAGCTGGTGGCCATGGAGTTCGCGCTCGGCGCGGTGCCGGACGCGGACCTGCGGGCGCTGTCCGCGCTGCTGCGCCCGGTCCGGGAGCGCGCCGGCGACTTCTAAGCGGGCCACCCTGGTGGGTAACAACTTTCCCTCATTGCGCCCACAACCGGACAACCTCAGCATCATGGGAGCGTGCCCGCCGACCCGAGCTCGTCGAGCGGTGAGCGGCTCCTTGGCCCCGTCTGGACGTACGGTCCGGCCGCCCTGCTGCTGCTCGCTGACGATGCCACCTGCCTCGAGGTCAACCCGGCGTTCGCGGCGCTGACCGGGCTGGCGGCGGGGGACCTGGACGTCGAGGACCTCGAGGACGCCCGCTCCGAGGCGGCGGCCGGCACCCCGACCGAGGCGGTCGCCCGCTTCCGCCGGGCGGACGGCGGTGAGCTCGAGGCGCGGCTGCGGCTGCTCCCCGTGCACGACCTGCCCGGCGCCGGCGCCGGCAAGCTCGTGCTCGCCATGGTCGACGACCGCGCCGCCCTGGCCCGGACCGAGGTCGCCCTCGAACGGGCCGTCGAGCGCGCGGACATGCTCTTCGAGGAAGGGCCCGCGGGGAACGTGGAGAGCACCCTCGACGGCCGGGTGATCCGCGTCAACGGCAGCTATGCCGCGCTGATGGGTTTCGAGCCCGAGGAGCTGATCGGACGCCGGGTCGCCGACCTCGCCACCCCCGAGTCCGAGGAGGCCGTCGCGGAGGCGATGCGCGGCCTGTCCGAGCTCGGCAAGACCTACACCGTCGAGCGCCTGCACCGGCACAGCGACGGCGGCCTGGTGCCGCTGCTGATCTCGGTCGGCACGCTGCCCGACGCCAGCGGCACCACCCTGGACCGGATCGTCGGGTTCGTCGTCGACCAGTCGACCCAGCACGCCCAGCGGGCCGAGCTCGCCGACGCCGAGCAACGGGCGCGCGAGGCCGGCGCCCGGTTCGAGGCGATGCTCGCGGCCAGCCCCGACTACACGTTCGTGCTCGACCTGCGCGACGGTGACCTGGTCTACGGTGCGCCGGGCAAGGACGTGGCCGGCTACAGCAGCGACGAGCTGCACGAGATGGGCGCCACCGCGGTCACCCGCCTGGTGCCCGAGCCCGACCAGCAGAAGCTGCGCGCACTCAACCTCCAGGCAGCCGACACCCCCGACGGCGTCGTGCTCCAGCTGCGCTACCGGGCCCGGCACCGCGACGGCAGCCTGCGCTGGCTGCACCGCCGGGTCACGCCGTTCCGGCGCGGCGAGACCGGCCGGGTGGTCGAGGTCCTCGGGGTGCTGCGCGACATCACCGAGCAGGTCGAGACCGAGGAGCGGCTGCAGCACGCCGCCCTGTACGACGTACTCACCGGCCTGCCCAACCGGGCCCTGCTCGCCGACCGGCTGCAGGCAGCCCTCGAGCGCTCCCGCGAGACCGGCAACGAGCTCGCGGTGCTCTTCTTCGACCTCGACGGCTTCAAGCTGGTCAACGACCGCGCCGGGCACGCCAGCGGTGACGAGGTTCTCCGTGTGATCGGCCGCCGGCTCCGCGGCCTGCTGCGCAGCAGCGACACCGTGGCACGGGTCGGCGGCGACGAGTTCGTGCTCGTCCTCGAGCCACTGCACCGCAGCTACCCCTCCGGTGTCCGGATGCCCGGCGACCCCGGGGTGCGCGACAGGTCCCTGGCGACCGAGGTGGCCGCCCGGCTGGCCAGCGAGATCAGCGAGCCCGTGGTCGTGGACGGGATGGCGCACCGGGTCACCCCCAGCATCGGCATCGCGTTCGTCGGTGGCGCGGGACTGTCCCACACCGCCGACGAGGTGCTCCGCGAGGCGGACGCCGCGATGTACCAGGCCAAGCTCGCCGGCAAGGACCGTGCCGAGGTCGTCGACCTGACCTGAGCGGAGCGCTTGATGAGCGAACGGTTCTACGCGGACGCGCAGCTGTACGACCGGTTGTTCCCGGGCGGTGAGCAGGCCGTCGCCTTCTACCGCGCCGCTGCCGACCGTCAGGGCGGATCCGTCCTGGAGCTCGGCTGCGGGACCGGGCGCAAGCTGATCCCCATCGCCTCGGACGGACATCCGTGCACCGGCCTGGAGCTCTCGTCGCCCATGCTCGCCCAGGCTCGGCGCAAGGCGGACGCACGCGGACTCACCGTCGAGTGGGTGCGGGGCGACATGCGCGGCTTCGACCTCCGCCGCACGTTCGACCTCGTGTTCATCGCGGCCAACTCGTTGCTCCACCTGCACGCGGCCGACGACCTGCTGAGCTGTCTTCGATCGGTGCGGGCACACCTGGCACCCGGCGCGCGTCTCGTCTTCGACGTGTTCAACCCGCACCTGCGGTTCCTCGCCGATGCCGACGGCGTACGTCGTACCCGCGATGCGCTGTCGTTCGTGGATCCCGACCGTGGCGCCGTGCGGGTGGACGTCGCCGAGACCTACGACGCTGCCGCGCAGGTGACCCGCGGGACGTGGTACTTCTCGGCCAACTCCGAGCACGACTTCGCCGTCGCCCCGCTCGAGCTCCGGAGCATCTTTCCCCAGGAGCTCCCGCTGCTCCTCTCCCTCGCCGGGCTCCGGCTCGTCGAGCGCCTCGGTGACTGGTCCGGCGGGCCCTTCACGGGAGATGCGGCGATCCAGCTCTGCGTCTGCGAAGCGGCCTGACCCGCTGGTCGAGCTCACTCCGTTCGTCGAGGAGGAGCGCAGCGACGTCTCGAGACGCCCGTTGGTCGAGCCCGTCGAGACCATCCCTCGTTGGTCGAGCTCGTCGAGACCATTCCTGGCTAGACATTTTGTTCGGAAACTGTCACCCGTCGAGGTGAATCAGGCGGAGTTCTGTCGGTGGTCACTGATGTCCTGGATGCATGAGGAACTTCGGGTACGACGCAGGTGACGGCCAGTCCGTGGCCGACTTCCTCGTGCTCGAGACCGCCCACATCATCGCCGGCGAGGCCCGTCGGTTCGTGGCGGTCGCCGCCTATGCGGACTGCTACGGCCCCGAGGGCCACACCCCGACCGGGGTGCCGGGGGAGCCGAGGCTCCGCACCTTCGGTGGCGACGGCACCCCCGAGGTGCTGGACCTGACCTCCCAGGAGGTCGGGGCCCTGCTCGGCCGTTCCCCGGTCGCAGGATCCCACCAGCTCCAGGACGCCTTGGACGTGCGCCACCGACACCCCCAGACGTGGGCCCGGCTCCTCGAGACCTGCGTCGCCGACGCCCCCGGTGCCGACCCAGCCTTGGCGGCCGGCATGGTGCAGGTCTGGCAGGCCCGCGCGGTCGCGAAGGCCTGCCACACCGCCGGGCTCACCCTGGACCAGGCCCGGTGGGTCGATGCCGAGGTCACCCCACTGCTCGGGCACCTGCCTTGGTCCACCCTGCTGAACGTTCTCGCCGAACGCGTGATCGCCGCCGACCCGGATGCCGCCGAGGCACGTCGCGCGGACGAGGAGCGCGCCACCTATGTCGCGGCCGGTCAGGCCAACGAGCACGGCGTGAAGACCCTCGTCGCGAAAGCCCGCGCCGGGGACGTGATCGCCCTGCTCGCGATGCTCGATCTCTTGGCGGGCTGCCTGAAGGCCGACGGGGTCGACGGCACCCGCGACGAGCTCCGCGCCCAGGCGGTCGGGATCATCGCCAACCCCGCCACCGCACTCGCCCTGCTGCTGCGCCACGCCATCAAGGACCAGACCCCAACGTCGGTCGAGCCCGTCGAGACCACCGTTCCGTTGGTCGAGCCCGTCGAGTCCACCTCGGACACCACGACCCCGCCGGTCGAGCCCACCCCGCTGGTCGAGCTTGTCGAGACCGCCGTTCCGTTGGTCGAGCCCGTCGAGACCACCCCCGAGACCACGACCCCGTCGGCCGAGCCGACCCAGATGGTCGAGCCTGTCGATTCCACCGTCCCGTCGGTACGGCCCGTCGAGACCAAGTCCATCGACCCGGCCTCGTCGGTCGAGGACCTGTTCGCCGACCGCCGGATCGACCCCCGCGAGGCCGACGCCGGCCCACCGCCGGGCACCGACCCCCGCGACATCGCCTCACTCGCCGGCGTCGACAGACCCCCGGACGACGACCCTGGGGAGAGCTCTGCCCCGAACCAGTGGATGAGCCATCTGGGTGGCGTCGAGGGACTGGCCGGGCTGCTGGACCTGCTCGGGCGCAGCATCGACCCGACCAGGTTGACCCCGAAACGGGTGCTCTACCTGCACCTCAACGAGTCCTCGTTCGACCGGGACCGCAACGGCGCGGTCCGGTTCGAGGACGAGCAACCCATCACCCTCGGCCACCTCCTCGAGCTCCTCGCCGGCACCCGGGTCACGCTGAAACCCGTGATCGACCTGGCCAACACCCGGTCCGTCGAACGCTACGCAGTGCCCGACGACCTGCGCGAAGCCGTCCAGCTCACCGCGACCCGGTCCCTGTCGCCCTGGGCACCCACCAGCAGCCGCGCCCAGAGCATCGACATGGACCACGCCCAGGAGTACGACCCCAACGCCACTGCGGGCACCGAGCCGCAGACCTGTCTCGACAACCTCGGCCCGCTGCACCGGGGTGCGCACCGCCTCAAGACCCACCAACGCGGCTGGACCTGCCGCCAACCCCGCCCCGGAGTCCGCCACTGGCACAGCCGACACGGCTACGTCTACCGCGTCGACCCCACCGGCACCCATCCCCTCGGCAAGCACGACCTGGTTGCCTTCCAGGCCGCCGTCGACGCCGACCACGCCGCCCACCTCAACGGCCACGACCTCGACATCACCGCCACCCTCGCCGCCATGCGCGACATCGGCTGGCTCCACGCCGCCTGACCTTGCGCCACCGCTGGTTTCGAGACGTCGCTGCGCTCCTCCTCGACCAACGGGTGGTCTCGACGGACTCAGCCGACGTGGCGGGTCAGCCCTGCTCGGCCCACCGCAGCGTCGAAGGGCGGCCCAGGCGCGTCGTACGGCGGGACACGACCAGCGCGATCAGCAGCGCGAGCGCGAACAGCGCGACACCGGCGCCGCCGAGGATCGCCCAGTGCACGGCGTAGGCCGGGGCCGGGTCGTGCGGTCCGGCCGTGCCCAGCGAGAGCGAGGGCAGCACCAGCTTCAGCGACAGCCACGAGGAGCCGACGCCGAGCAGGACCGCGAGGCCGAGCATGGTGGCGTACTCCAGCACCGAGGCCCGCACCAGCGCCCGCCGAGAGACGCCCACGACGCGCAGCGAAGCGACCTCGTAGGAGCGCCAGCGCGACTGCAGGACCGCCGAGGCGAAGACCCCGAACACCGCGAGCAGCAACGTGGCGAGCCCGACCAGGAGGAACAGCTTGAGGCCCAGCGTGAACGCGTCGGCGCGCAGCTCGTGCAGGGTCCCGGTCACCGTGCCCAACGGCTGCAGCTCGACACCGGAGCGGCGCAGCTGGGCCAGCATCGCGGCGGGCGCGTCCTGGGAGGTCCACAGCTCGACCACGGTGACCGCGCCGGCCGGCGGCTCGAACTCGACGAGGGAGGTCGCCAGGTCGGCGAGCTGGCCCTCGTTGCCCAGGGCGGGTACGGCGCCCACCCGTGCCACGACCCGGACGGGCGTGTGCTCACCCGAGACACCGCTGCCGACCAGCGTGGATCCCTCGTAGGACAGGGCTGTGCCTGCACCACCCTGGTCGGCACTGTCCGCCGTGACGCCGCGGGTGAGCAGCACAGGAGTCACGTCGGAGCTGATGCCCGGCGTGATCCGGGCGATACCCGCGACCATCGTGGGGTTGCGGTCGTCGCCGGGAGGCAGCTGGCCGAGATAGACCTTGAGGTGCAGCCCGGCCGGACCTGCCTCGGGCACGACCGGGGTGTCCACGAGCGAGACCGGGAAGGGACGCGCCGGGCGCCAGCCGTCGGCACGGGTCAGTCCCCAGTCGACGGTGCGGCTGTCAACGGCCACCTTCGTCAGTGTCACCGCGCCGTCGACGTCGGTCACGGACTGGGCGCCGCCGGCGACGTAGAGCTGCTGCACGTCGCAGCGGCTGGCGCAGCCGGGAGTGGCCGCGGTCAGGGTGCCGGAGCCGGTGAGCCGGCCGAGGGGCACGTCGCGCTCCTCGCCGGTGTCGTCGAGGTACTGCAGGTAGAGGAAGGCCTGCTCGTGGGTGGCCGAGGTGAACGCGGCGTCGCGCACGGTCACCGCGACCGCGCGGCCGCGGAACGTGAGCCGCTCCCCCAGCCCCGCGCCCAGCCGCCGGGCCAGGGTGGCCACCGGCACGTCGGACCAGGACGGGTCCCATGCTGCGACCGTGGCCAGCCGGCTGGTGTCGACGAACACGCGACGGTCGACGCCGGAGCCGCTGTTGTCCACCAGTGCCGCCGCCAGGTGCGTGCCGGAGGGGTCGACCTGGTGGGTGAGCCGCAGCAGCCGTCCGGCGGAGACGTTGGTGAGATAGCTGTGCGGGGCGCCGACAGCAGCCCGCGCGCGGCTGACGCGCCACTCGTCGGAGACCGCCGAGGCGGAGGCCGCGAACGTGAGCACCGAGACCGCGAGCAGCAGCGGTACCATCAGGTTGGCCAGGTCCTGGCGCCGGGCCAGCCGTCGGGAAGCCAGGAACGCCGGCGTCGCGCCCCGGGTGGCGGTCCGGCCGACCCACCACGCGCCCACCCGCCGCAGCAGGACCGCGCCGCCGACCGCGACCGCGAGCGCCAGGAACATCGGCGCCAGCAGCGCGAGCAGCTGGCTGGACTGGTCGCGCGAGGTGAGCAGCTGGGCCGCCGAGGCGACCGCCACCGCGACCACGGCGCTGCGCAGCACCAGGCCGCCGCGCGAGGCTCGTCCCGAGCGCACCGACGTCTTCAGCGCGGCCGCGAGCGGCTCCCGGATCACGGCCATCGCGGCCAGCACGGTGGCCAGCAGTGACGCGCCGACGACCACCGTCAGCGACACCCAGGTGGCCACGTCGACCGCGACCGGGATGCCCGCGGTCAGCCACCACCGGGCCACGACGTGCACGGCGGTGACCGCGAGGGCGACCCCGAGGGGTACGGCGACCAGGACGACCAGGGCAGGCTCCGCGACTGCGAAGCCGAGCACCTGCAGGCGCGTGTGGCCCCGCAGCTTGGCCAGGGACACGTAGGGACGCCGTACGGCGGCAGCGGCGGAGACCAGGGCGAAGAGGAGCAGCAGCGCCAGCACCACCAGCGGGGCGAGCGCGGCCACCATCACCCGCGACAGCAGCGCGTGCTCGGCCTGGACGGCCCGGGCGACCGAGGTGACGTCGAGCAGGCCGACCTGGTCGGCGTTGGCACTGCTGAGTGCCCGGGCCTTGAACGCCTCCGCGGCCGCCACCACGCGGTCGAGGTCGGCGACGTCGACCCGGCTCGGGTCGATCGGCCGGTCGACGCCGCCCTCGACGTGCTCACCGGTCATCGTCGCCCGGCCGGTCAGCAGCGCGGGGGCCACCGGGTCGGCGCCGTTCGTCGACGGCACCGGCTTGAGTGCCTCGAGGCCGGCGAAGCGGGAGAGGTCGTACCACACAGGCGAGCCGGGGTTCGCGATCGTGTAGGTGCCGACGACGTGGAAGGAGCGACGTACCAACTTCTCGACCTCGGCCGGCGGCTGGGTGCCGACGGCGGGCTTGAGGTAGGAGTCGGTGTAGGTGAGCGTGACCGTGCCGCCCGCGGTGACGCCGAGCGTCTCGGCCATCGTCTTCTGGACCAGCACGTCACCGGCCCTCGTCGGGCAGCTGCCCTCGACGTGCGCGAGGGTGCACATCCCTTGGCGCCAGTAGAGCGCCGTGTCGAAGAGCCTCGTGTTGTGCTCCAGGACCCCGCTCGGGTCGCGCACCCACGGGACCGGCCGCTGCCAGAAGGCGTCGGTCTGCTTGCCCTGCACGGCCTGCACCGACTCGTCGATGAGGGTCTGCGGGTCCGGCGGCTGCCAGCCGCCCTTGCCGTCGCGCGGCAGGTCCGGGGTGCTGCCGGCGGGCATCGCGACCGTGCTGAACGTCAGCCCCACGGTGTACGGCGGCCGCGCGGCCAGCCGGGTGTCGACGAGGTGCTCGCTCGAGGCACGGCCGTACATCGGGCCGAGCACCGCCGCAGTGATCGCGACGACGGACACGAGCAGGATGGCGGCGTTGATGCCGCGCCGGGCCCACAGACCCGCGACCAGGACCTTCACCGGTACCCCTCCCCGGGCTCGTCGTGGCTCTCGACCGCGAGCAGCAGCAGCCCGTCGGCGGTGTCCTCGAAGCGGACCAGCGTCCCGGCGGGGAAGCGCTCGGCGAGGTCGTCGGGGATGTGCACCGCGCCGTCCTCGTCGACGACACCGAAGTCGAAGCCGTGCCGGCCCTCGGAGCCGATCCGGCCGTTGCGGATGGTGATGCTGCGCGGCATCGCGGCCGCCACCTCGGGGTCGTGGGTGACCAGTACGACCGTGGTGCCGAGCTCGCGGCTGACCAGGTGCATCAGCTCGAGCATCGCGTCGCGGTCGTCGTGGCTCAGCTGCGAGGTGGGCTCGTCGGCGAGCAGCAGGCCCGCGCCCGAGGAGACCGCGGACGCGAAGGCGACCCGCTGCTTCTGGCCGCCCGAGAGCCGTGCGACGGGGACGCCGGCGACGTCGCCCATGCCGAGCAGGTCGAGCAGCTCCGAGGCCGACGGCAGCCGGCGCCGGGTGCTGGCGGGCAGCGCCTTGCGGGCGAACCCGATGTTGGCCTCGGCCGAGGCGTAGGGCAGCAGGTTGCGGCTCGCACCCTGAAGCAACGAGGCCACGGTCCCCGACCGCAGCCGGCCCAGCTCGGCCTCGCTGATCCGGGCGATGTCCTGGCCGTCGACGAGCACCTTGCCCGCCGAGGGCCGCAGCACCCCGCCGAAGAGCGAGAGCAGGGTCGACTTGCCGGAGCCGGACGGGCCGAGCAGGGCGACCTGCTCACCGGGCCGGATGTCGAGGTCGACGCCCCGGAGCGCGACCACGTCGTGCCCGCCTGCGGTCGTGTAGATCTGGACGACGTTGACGCACCGGACCGCGACGCCGGTACGGCGCTCGGCGACGGTCGCGAAGTCAGGGCTCACCGGCTCGGCCTCTTGAACATGTCGTAGGCGTGGTCGGCGCCGTCGACCGTGGTCGGCACGGTGCGCAGCTCCTCGCCCTCGACGCGCCCCTCGACCAGGTGCAGCTCGGTGTCGCACTGGTCGGCGACCTCGGGGTCGTGGGTGGCCAGCACGACCACGGCGCCGCGGTCGGCCTCGGCCCGGATCTCCGCGACCACGAGGTCGCGGTTCTTCTCGTCGAGCTCGCTGGTCGGCTCGTCGGCGAGCAGCACCTCCGGCTCGACGGCGAGCGCCCGCGCGACCGCGACGCGTTGCAGCTGGCCGCCCGAGAGCTCGGAGACCATCCGCTCGGCGAGGTCACCGACCGCCACCCGGTCCAGGGCCGCGAGCGCACGCCGGGACGCCTCACGCGGCTCCACGCCGGTGGCCCGCAGGGCGATCGCGACGTTCTCCTCCGCCGTCAGGCTCGGCACCAGGCCGTAGGTCTGGAGCACGAACGCCCTGCCGGGCCGGGGCTCTCCGCTGCGGCTGCCGACCGGCCGGTCGCCGTACGACACGGAGCCGGAGGCGGGGACGACCAGGCCGCCCAGCACGCTGAGGAGGGTGGTCTTGCCGGAGCCGCTCGAGCCGGTGACGGCGAGGATCCGGCCGGGGTGCGCCACCAGGGACACGCCCTCGAGGAGCGGGCGCGCGGGTCCGGCGACGCCGACACCCTCCGCGACCAGTGCCTGCTCGTCCACCGCTCCCCCGTCCCAGCGACCCCTCGGCTCGCATCCCAGCGCAGCCTGTGCCGCTGCCCCTGACAGGAGCAACAGGACGCACGCGGCTGTTGCGCAGTTGTGACCTTCTACGAGACTTTCGGGCCTCGGAGACCGGCGCGCTGCACGACCCGCTGGATGACCAGGTCGCGTTCGTAGGGGCGGGCCACGTAGCGGATGTCTCTCAGGCCCTGCTCCTGGGCAGCGGACTCGAAGACGAAGTGGCCGAAGTTGAGGATCCGGCCCAGGAACGGCTTCTCGACGGTGATGTCGAGGATCCGGCCGAGCGGCATGGTGGCGAGCTTCTGGCTGAGCACGCCGCGGACCCGGAAGACCCGCATGTTGGTGATCACGAACCGGTCCATGTGGTGCACGAGCGCCTTCCAGCCGCCGTGTGCGAAGAAGCCGGACGCGAGCAGGAACGGCAGCCAGGCCACGTCGACCGGCGCGGCGGCGGTCAGCACCAGCAGCAGCACGCCGGCCAGGGCCTCGAGGACCGGCACCGTGTAGACGCACCAGTGGTGCGGCACCTCGTCGACGATGACCTCGCCCTCGTCACGGAGCAGGTGCTTGCCGATCTTGGGGTCGAAGGTCCTCAAGAAGATGCCGGCCACCGGAGTCAGCCGGCTACTGGAAGAGCGCGGTGAGGAACTTGATGATGCTCGAGAACGCAACCTTGACGGCGTCGGCCGCACCACGGATGGCACCGGCCGCCCCACTGGGGTCGGTCACGAGGTAGTAGAGCGCGAAGGCGACCACGAGGCCGACCACGAGCTTGCGCATGGGCATCTCCGTCCCGAGTCGCTGAGAGCGCGGGCAGGCGGATCCTGGCCACACCGGGTCAGCACATTCCTAGCAACAGCCACGTCCCCCTGGTGGGAGGCGCGCGGCGAGGCTATCGGGGCTGGTGTGACCGGCGTGACCCGGGTCCACCCGTTGAGTCGGCTCTCAGTCCTCGGTGTACGACGCCAGCAGGTCGTCCGCGGCGGCGTAGGGGTCGGTCTTGCCGGCCGCCACCTTCTCGGCCAGCTCGTCGAGCTCGGTGCGGGCGTGCACGTCGCCCCAGCGGGCGCGCAGCGCGGTCACGGCGATCGCCTCGATCTCGTCGCGCGCACGGCGGACTCGTCGCCGCTCCAGCTCGCCGGACCCGTCCATCCAGGTCCGGTGCTGCTCGATCGCCTCGACGACGTCCTCGACGCCCTGACCGGTCTGCGCGACGGTCTGCACGATCGGCGGCTTCCAGTCGGCCTCGGTCCGCTCGGCGAGGGCGAGCATGTTGCGCAGGTCGCGGCGGACCTGGTCGGCGCCGTCGCGGTCGGCCTTGTTGACCACGTAGACGTCGCCGATCTCGAGGATGCCGGCCTTCGCGGCCTGGATCCCGTCACCCATGCCGGGCGCGAGCAGCACCAGGGTGGTGTCGGCCAGTCCGGCGATCTCGACCTCGCTCTGGCCCACACCGACGGTCTCGACGAGCACCACGTCGCAGCCGGCGGCGTCGAGCACGCGCAGCGCCTGCGGCGTCGTCCACGACAGCCCGCCGAGGTGGCCGCGCGAGGCCATCGACCGGATGTAGACGTCCTTGTCGAGCGCGTGGTCCTGCATCCGCACCCGGTCGCCGAGCAGCGCGCCGCCGGAGAACGGCGACGAGGGGTCGACCGCGAGCACGCCGACCCGCTTGCCGGCCTTGCGCAGCGCGGTCACCAGCGCCGACGTCGAGGTCGACTTGCCGACCCCCGGCGACCCGGTGATGCCGACGATCTGGGCGTGCCCGGTGTGCGGCGCCAGCCCGGCCATCACCTCCCGCAGCAGCGGCGAGGCGTCCTCGACGAGCGAGATCAGCCGGGCCACCGCGCGGGCGTCACCGGAGCGCGCCCTCTCGACGAGCTCGGGGACCGAGGCCGTCGTACGTCGTGCGGCCAACCTCAGGCCTTCGGGACGCGCACGATCAGGGCGTCGCCCTGGCCGCCGCCACCGCACAGCGCCGCCGCACCGGTGCCGCCGCCACGACGCTTGAGCTCCAGCGCGAGGTGCAGGGCGATCCGGGCGCCGGACATGCCGACGGGGTGGCCGAGCGCGATCGCGCCGCCGTTGACGTTGACCTTGTCCTCGGAGATGCCGAGCTCGCGCGCCGACACGATGCCCACCGCGGCGAACGCCTCGTTGAGCTCGACCAGGTCGAGGTCGGACACCGAGATGCCCTCCTTCTCGACGGCCTTCCTGATCGCGTTGGCGGGCTGGGTCTGCAGCGTCGAGTCGGGGCCGGCGACCTGGCCGGACGCGCCGATCTCGGCGAGCCACTCGATGCCGAGCTCCTCGGCCTTCGCCTTGCTCATCACCACGACCGCGCACGCGCCGTCGGAGATCTGGGAGGCGGAGCCGGCGGTGATGCTGCCGTCCTTGGCGACCGGGCGGAGCTTGGACAGCGACTCCGTGGTGGTGTCGCCGCGCACGCCCTCGTCCTGGGAGACCACGACCGGGTCGCCCTTGCGCTGCGGGATCTCGACCGGCACGACCTCGTCGTCGAAGACGCCGTTCTTCCACGCCTGCGCCGCACGCTGGTGCGACTGGGCGGAGAACGCGTCCTGCTCCTCGCGGGTCAGCTGAGCCGCCGCCGCGTTGCAGGCCTCGGTCAGGTTGATCATCGCCTGGTCGGTGAACTGGTCGTGCAGGGCGTCGTAGGCCATCGAGTCGATCATCGCCACGTCGCCGTACTTGTAGCCCTCGCGGGACTTCGGCAGCAGGTGCGGGGCGTTGGTCATCGACTCCATGCCGCCGGCGACGATGATGTCGTGCTCGCCAGCGCGGATCAGCTGGTCGGCCAGGGCGATCGCGTTGATGCCCGAGAGGCAGACCTTGTTGATGGTGATCGACGGGACGTTCATCGGGATGCCGCCCTTGACCGCGGCCTGGCGGGCGGTGATCTGGCCGGCACCGGCCTGGATGACCTGGCCCATGATGACGTAGTCGACCTGGTCGCCCGCGACACCGGCCTTCTCCAGCGCACCCTTGATGGCGACGCCGCCGAGGTCCGCCGCCGAGAGGGACTTCAGACCCCCGAGCAGCCGGCCGATCGGGGTGCGAGCACCGGCAACGATGACGGATCCAGACATGTGACGCCTCCTGCAGCGTGGGCAAGTGAGCGGGGCCGCGACACGCAACCCCTTCGCGCTGCCGACGATACCCACGCCCCCGCGGCGGCGGGAGAGGGCGGCCGGCAAGACCGGTGTCGAGAAAGTCACAGTCACTCGCAACGCCTCCGGTCGTCGTACGACCATGAACGCCATGAGCACGCTGGAGATCCCCGAGCACCTGTTCGTCTGCATCGACCACGTCGGCATCGCGGTGCCCGACCTGGACGAGGCGATCGCGTTCTACCGCGACGCGTTCGGGATGCGGGTGCAGCACGAGGAGACCAACGAGGAGCAGGGCGTCCGCGAGGCGATGGTGGCGGTCGGCGACTCCGGCTCCTGCATCCAGCTGCTGGCGCCGCTCGACGCGGACTCGACGATCGCGAAGTTCCTGGACCGCTCCGGCCCCGGCCTGCAGCAGCTCGCCTACCGCGTCACCGACCTCGACCAGGTCTCCGCGATCCTGCGCGAGCGCGGCCTGCGGCTGCTGTACGACGCCCCGCGACGTGGCACCGCCGACAGCCGGATCAACTTCGTGCACCCCAAGGACGCCGGCGGCGTGCTCGTCGAGCTGGTGGAGCCGGCCGGCTCACACTGAGCCCGGGCCCACCCAGCGGAAGCGGACGGTCTGGCCGGGGCGGACCTGGGCGGCTTTGTCCACGTCGGCGTCGACGACCACGGCGACGACCGGGTAGCCCCCGGTGACCGGGTGGTCGGCGAGGAACACCACGGGCTCGCCGCTGGGCGGGACCTGCACGGCACCGCGGCAGGCGCCCTCGCTGGGGAGCTGTCGCCCCGGGTCGGCGTGCTCGAGGCCGTGGCCGAGCAGCCGCATACCGACGCGGTTGCTCTGGTCCGAGGCCGCCCAGGCGGTGCGCACGAGCGCGTCCACGTCGGTGACCCAGCCATCGCGCGGGCCGCGGACCACGCGCAGCACCACCTCGTCGGGGAGCGCGGCGGGCAGCACCTGCTCGACCAGCGGGTACGACGTCGGGGGCTGCCCGACGGGGAGCAGGTCGCCCTCGCGCAGCGGGGCCGGGCCGATCCCGGACATCACGTCGTGGCTGCGTGAGCCGAGCACCGGGGGCACGTCGATGCCACCGCGCACGGCCACGTAGGACCGCAGCCCGTACGCCGGCGGGCCGAGCCGGACGGTCGCACCGGGCGGCACGGCGACCACCGTGTCGGCGCCGACGTCGCGGCCGTCCAGGGTCACCGGGCAGGGCGCCCCGGTCACGCAGAGCGTCACCGGCTCGTCCTCGACGGTGAACGCCAGCCCGCCCAGCAGCACCTCGAGCGCCGCGGCGTCCTCGGGGTTCGCGACCGCGCGGTTGGCCCGGCGCAGGGCACCCCGGTCGGCGGCCCCGGAACGGCCGACCCCGATGCCCGACGCACCCGGGCGCCCCAGGTCCTCCACGAGGGTCAGCGGCCCGGGGGCGAGCACCCGCAGGTGCGCGCTCACCGGCCCACCTCGACGAAGCGGACGCGTGCGCCGGGGGTGAGCAGCGCGGGCGGGTCCCGGTGCAGGTCCCACATGGACGCGCCGGTGGTGCCGATCAGCTGCCAGCCGCCGGGCGACTCGCGAGGGTAGACGCCGCTGTAGTCGCCGGCCAGGCCGACCGCACCGGCCGGCACGGAGGTGCGCGCGCTGGCGCGACGCGGCACCTGCAGCCGGTGGTTCTCCCCCACCAGGTAGCCGAATCCCGGGGCGAAGCCGCCGAACGCGACCCGCCACGTCTGCCCGGTGTGCACGGCGACCACCTCGGCCGCGCTCAGGCCGGTCAGCGCGGCCACGTCGGCCAGGTCCGGGCCGTCGTACACCACGGGCACCTCGACCAGCGGGCCGTCCTCGGGGGCGGCGCCGAGCGTGGGCTCGAGCTCGGCCAGCCGCGCCGCGAGGGTGCTCGTCGACGCACCGTCAGCGGCGACGACGAGCACCGTCTCCGCCGCAGGTACGACGTCCGCGACCCCGACCAGGCCTGCGGCGCGCAGCGCGTCCACGTAACCCACGACCCGGTCGGTGTCGCCGAGCTCGACGAGCAGCGCCCGGTCGCCGTACGCCAGCACCGGGAGGGTCACACGAACGCCGCCAGCTCGACCCCGGCGGCGACCAGGCCGGCGCGGACCCGGGCGGCCATCGCGACCGCGTCCGGGGAGTCGCCGTGCACGCACACCGACTCGGCCGCGACCGCGACCGTGCTGCCGTCGACCGCGATGACCGTTCCCTCGGTGACCATCTGCACGACGCGGCGCGCGACGTCCTCGGGGTCGTGCAGCACCGCGCCGTCCTCCCGGCGAGAGACCAGCGTGCCCTCGGGGGTGTAGGCGCGGTCGGCGAACGCCTCGCGGACGGTGCGCAGTCCGGCGTCGGCGGCGATGTCGAGCAGCACCGAGCCCGGCAGGCCGAGCAGCGGCAGCGACGCGTCGTAGGTCAGCACCGCCTCGACCACCGCGCGGGCCTGCTCCTCGTGGTGCACGACCGCGTTGTAGAGCGCCCCGTGCGGCTTGACGTAGGAGACCCTCGTGCCGGCCGCCCGCGCCATCGCGTCGAGCGCACCGAGCTGGTAGAGCACGTCGTCGGTGAGCTCGGCGGGCTCCATGTCGATGAAGCGGCGCCCGAAGCCGGCGAGGTCGCGGTAGCCGACCTGCGCGCCGACGGCGACGTCGCGCTCCGCGGCCGCCGTGCAGGTGCGGCGCAGCGTGGTCGGGTCGCCGGCGTGGAAGCCGCAGGCGACGTTGGCGCTGGTGACCAGGCGCAGCATCGCGGCGTCGTCGCCGAGCTCCCAGCGGCCGAACGACTCGCCGACGTCACTGTTCAGGTCGACGCTCAGGGTCGGGCTCATGGCAGGACCGTACGCGGTCAAGGCCGGTCAAGACAGATAGGTCACACCCGGCTGACACCGGGTATTACCCGTCGGTACATTCGCATCACCCGAGGCACGACGAGGTGCCGGCCGCGCCGTACCAGACGCAGGAGTCAGACCGTGAAGCACATTCTCGACGCCATCCTCGCCGGAGAGACCTCCCCGGAGGCGTACGCCGCTCTCGAGATCCCCGAGTCCTACCGCGCGGTCACCGTGCACAAGGACGAGGTCGACATGTTCGAGGGCCTCGACGCGCGCGACAAGGACCCGCGCAAGAGCCTGCACGTCGAGGACGTCGCGCTCCCCGAGCTCGGCCCCGGCGAGGCACTCGTCGCGGTGATGGCCAGCGCCATCAACTACAACACGGTGTGGACCTCGATCTTCGAGCCGGTCTCGACCTTCGGCTTCCTCGAGCGCTACGGCCGGACCTCCGACCTCGCCAAGCGCCACGACCTGCCCTACCACGTGGTCGGCTCCGACCTGGCCGGCGTCGTGCTCAAGACCGGTCCCGGCGTGAGCCGCTGGAAGCCCGGCACCGAGGTCGTCGCGCACTGCCTGTCGGTCGAGATGGAGGACCCCGACGGGCACAACGACACGATGCTCGACCCGCAGCAGCGGATCTGGGGCTTCGAGACCAACTTCGGCGGCCTCGCCGACGTCGCGCTCGTCAAGGCCAACCAGCTGATGCCCAAGCCCGACCACCTCACCTGGGAGGAGGCCGCCTCCCCCGGCCTGGTCAACTGCACCGCCTACCGCCAGCTGGTCAGCAAGAACGGCGGCGACATGAAGCAGGGCGACAACGTCCTGATCTGGGGCGCCTCCGGAGGCCTCGGCGGCTTCGCGACGCAGTACGCCCTCAACGGTGGCGCCACCCCGGTGTGCGTGGTCTCCAACGAGGAGAAGGCCAAGATCGCCCGCTCCATGGGCGCGGAGCTGATCATCAACCGCTCCGAGGAGGGCTACAAGTTCTGGAAGGACGAGCACACCCAGGACCCCAAGGAGTGGAAGCGCTTCGGCGCCCGGATCCGCGAGCTCACCGGCGGTGAGGACATCGACATCGTCTTCGAGCACCCGGGCCGGGAGACCTTCGGCGCCTCGGTCTACGTGACCCGCAAGGGCGGCACGATCACGACGTGCGCGTCGACCAGCGGCTACATGCACGAGTACGACAACCGCTACCTGTGGATGAACCTCAAGCGGATCATCTCCTCGCACTTCGCCAACTACCGCGAGTCGTGGGAGGCCAACCGCCTCATCGCCAAGGGCAAGATCCACCCCACCCTGTCGCGCACCTACAGCCTCGAGGAGACCGGCCAGGCCGCCCTCGACGTGCACCACAACAAGCACCAGGGCAAGGTCGGCGTGCTCTGCCTGGCCCCCGAGGAGGGACTGGGTGTGCGCGACCACGAGAAGCGTGCCCAGCACATCGACGCGATCAACCGGTTCCGCGGCATCTGAGCGGACCCTGTCCCTGAGCGGACACTGGTCGACCGCTGGGGGTGACACCCCCGGCGGAACGCCGTACAGCACATGAGGAGTGAGGCACCCCATCCGGGGTGCCTCACTGCATTGTCGGCCTGGTTCGATAAGACTTAGCCCATGGCGAGCGAACGAAACGAGGGACGAACGATGAGCGACCGACCCGGACTGTCCATCTTCGACGACGAGAACGGCTCCGACGACGCGACCACGGTGATGCCGGCGGTGCGTCCCAACGTTCCGCAGCAGTCGGCCGAGAAGCCGGCGGCGAGCACCCCGCAGCAGCAGCGACCTGCCACGACCACGACGCCCGCGACGAGCGGCTCCCCGGCCGCCCCGGCGTCGCCCGGCACCCCGAGCACGCCGCACGGCGGCGCCCGGCCGACCTTCCCGGTGGTCCGGCGCGGTGGCTACGACACCGCGGCCGTGGACCGGCAGATGCACACCCTCGCCGGCGAGAAGGCGGGCCTCGCGGCCAGCCTCAACGACGCGAAGAAGCGGGTCACCGAGCTCGAGAAGCAGGTCTCCTCGCTGCGCAACGCCGTCTCCGAGAACGAGAACCCCACCTACGCCGGTCTCGGCGGTCGGGCCAGCGAGATGCTGCGCCTCGCCGAGGAGCAGGCCGACGAGGTGCTCGCCGAGTCGCGCACCCAGGGCGAGGAGGTGGTCCGCAAGGCCCACAAGGACGCCGAGAAGATCCGCGCCGCCGCCAGCCGCGACGCCGAGGACATGCGGATGGTCCAGCTCAAGGAGCTCGACGAGCAGCGCACCCGTGCGCAGGCCGAGATCGAGCAGGAGCGCTCCGCGGTCAAGGCCGAGGCCGAGGACATCCTCGCCGCCGCCACCCGTGAGGCCGAGCAGCGTCGGCTCGCCGCCGAGCAGGAGACCAACGCCCTGAAGACCTCGGCCAAGCGCGAGGCCGAGCAGGCCCGCGCCGCCGCCGACCGCGAGGTGCAGGAGGCCCGCCGCACGCTGGCCGTCGAGAAGGAGCGGCTGACCCGCGAGGCCGCCGAGCACCACACCAGCGCGGTCTCCGAGACCGACAAGCTCGTCAGGGAGGCCGAGGCCCGCGCCAACGCCGCCGAGGAGCGCGCCCGCCAGGCCACCGCGTCTGCCACCTCGAGCCGGCAGACCGCGCACGAGGAGTCCGAGCGGCTGCTCTCGCACGCCCGCCGCGAGGCCGAGCAGATCGTCTCCTCCGCCCAGGTCCAGGCGCAGGCCTACACCGCCGCCGGCCAGGCCGAGGCCGAGCGCGAGCTGACCGCGATCAAGGCCGAGGTGGACACCCTGAGCAAGCGCCGCGACGCGATCGTGGCCCAGCTCGGCGCGCTGCGCGACGTGGTCTCCAGCTTCGGCGAGGCGCCGGCCGCTGCGGCCTCCGCCACTGCCGCGTCCGAGGACGACGGGGAGAAGTGAGCCACCCCTCGATGCGTGCGGGCCGGGTCACGCGGGAGCACCGCGGGCCCGGCCCGGCATCGACGCGGGACCGCTCGCCGGGTCGCGCCCGCGCCTTCGCGCTCGCGCACCCCTTCCGGCTCGGGTTCCTGGCCGCTGCCGGCGCCCTGCTCGCCTGGTGGCTCGGCGGCCTGGTCCTCTCGGTCGGCCCGATCCTGATCCAGGTCCTCGTCGCGTTCTTCCTCGCCGCCGGCCTCAACCCGGCGGTCGAGTTCTTCGAGAAGCACGGGCTGCGCCGCCCGATGGCGGTGCTCGCCGTCGTCGCGATCGTGATCGTCGCGCTCGCCCTGTTCCTCGTCGCGCTCGTCCCGGTGATCGCCGACCAGGTCGCCGCGATCGTCAAGAACACCCCCGACTGGGCCTCGCAGCTCCAGCACAACCACACGATCCAGCGGCTGGACCGCCAGTACGACCTGATCGGCAAGGTCCAGGACGCCGTCACCAACGCCAAGTTCGGGCGCACCGTCTTCGGCGGCGTGGTCGGGGTCGGGTTCGCCGTACTCTCGGGGCTGCTGAACGCCTTCGTGATCTTCGTGCTGACGCTCTACTTCGTCTCCGGCCTCAACCGGATCACCACCTCGCTCGTCGAGCTCGCGCCGGCCTCCAAGCGCGCCCGGGTCCGCGCGCTGGTCGACGAGATCATCGGCAACATCGGCTCCTACGTCTCCGGCGCGTTCGTGGTCGCCCTGTGCGCCGGCGTCGCGACCCTGGTCTTCCTGCTGGTGATCGGCCTCGGCTCCTACGCCGTCGCCCTCGCCCTGGTGGTGGCCCTGCTCGACGTGATCCCGATGATCGGCGCCACCCTGGGCGCCGTCATCGTCACCGCGATCGCCTTCGCCACCAGCCCCACCGACGGCCTGGCCTGCCTGGTGTTCTACGTGGTCTACCAGCAGTTCGAGAACTACGTCGTCTACCCGCGCGTGATGGCCCGCTCCGTCGACATCCCCGGTTCGGTCATCGTGATCGCGGCGCTGATCGGCGCCAGCCTGCTCGGCGTGATCGGCGCTCTCCTCGCAATCCCCACCGCCGCCGCCATCCTGCTCCTGGTCAAGGAGATCCACCTCCCCCGCCAAGCCACCCGCTAACCCCCTCCCCGTCGAGTAGGCGCTCCCCCGCCGTTGAGTAGGCGCTAGCCCGCCTTCGAATAGGCGCCAGCCCCGTCACTCCAGCGCGTCACGGAGCTCCCCGAGCCAGGCGTCGAGGCGCTCCGGCGCGAAGTCCTCGGCTCGTACGACGATCACTCTCCAGCCCTGTGTCTCGAGCCACTTCCTTCGGGCGAGGTCGTGCTCGGTCCTGTCCTGACCGTGGAAGTCGCGACCGTCGTACTCCAGGGCGACCTTGCGCCGGCGCCAGGCCAGGTCGAGCCGGTAGAACTCACGTCCGTCGCAGTAGACCCACACCTGAGGGCGCGGTGCCGGCAGCCCACGATCGTGGACCTCGAGTCTGGCCCACGACTCCCCCGGCGACTCTGAGCGAGGGTCGGCGAGCTCGATCAGCTCGCGAGCCTGGACAACGCCACGACGCCGGAAGTAGCGCTGTAACTCCTTGCGCAGCTGCGCCGTCGTGAGCTCGAACTTCTTCATGAAGGCGTCCAACGCGGCAAGCGCATCGCGACGTCGGAGCTTGCAGGCCAGGTCGAGTGCAGTTCGCAGCGGCGTGGTCACGCGCAGGCCGCCAATCCCGACCCAGTCGTCCCGCCTGAGATCCCGGACGCCTCCGTTGCACTCGGAGCGGCGAGTGCGGTTGCGTCCGCGTAGGACGTAGGTCTCGAGGGGCGGGAGCGACTCCAGTTCGTCGTAGTCCAGGACATCCACACCCAGGATCCACGCGGCGGTCCGATCGCAGACGACCGCGGTCGGGTTCACCACCAGTCTCGCCGCAGCGCATCTGTTCTCCAGCGTGTTCGGCATGTCGGCCTTCACATAGACGCCGCGCAGCCAACGGTTGAGGAACCCGTCGCGCACCAGACGGGTCAGGGCCTGGCTCGAGACACCCACCGCGTGGGCATCGCAGGTCCGGAAGGGTTCGTCCGGGAGGACGTCGATCATCGGCATTCCCCGACGGTCCTGCGGCGACACCCTCTGGCGGGAGTGTCATCGAGCGCGCCTGGGGATAGCCGGACGGCGACGAGCTTGTGGAGAGGATCTGGCCTCAGGCCCACCAGGAACGGGGCGACGTGGGGCAAGGGCCCACTCAAGAGCGGGCAAGCGCCTACTCAACGGCGGGGCAGCGCCTACTCAACTGGGGGTGGGGGTGGGGGTGGGGTCAGGCGTAGGCGGAGGTGTCGGCGAGGTCCATGGGGCCGTCCCACTCCCGCGGCAGGGGTACGGCGACCCCCGGCGCCACCCGGGCGACGACCATGTCGAGGACCTTCTCGGCGTCGCCGACCCAGAGGTGCTTGGCGCCGTCGACCCCGACGACCTCGGCCTGCGGGATCGCGGCGAACCGCTCACGGGCCTCGTCGGGACGCAGGTAGTCGTCGTGCTCGGGGACCAGGGCCGTGAGCGGCTTGCCGGACTCGGCCCACGCCTCGAGGTGCGCAGGGGACGAGAACCGCAGCGGGGGGGACAGCAGGATCGCGCCGCGCACGGCCGGGTCGCCGGCGTACATCAGGGTCAGGTCGGTGCCGAAGGACCAGCCGACGACCCAGATGTCCGGCAGGTCGTGGAACTCGGCGTACTCGATCGCCGCGGCGACGTCGAAGCGCTCCCCCTCGGCGTTGTCGAACGTCCCCTCGGAGGTGCCCTGCATCGACGTCGTACCCCGGGTGTTGAACCGCAGCACCGCCACCCCGGCCAGCGCCGGCAGCCGGAACGCGGCCTTGCGGTAGACGTGGCTGTCCATCATCCCGCCGTGCGTGGGCAACGGGTGCAGCAGCACCAGCGTCGCCACCGGGTCCCGGTCGGCCGGCAGCGCGAGCTCGCCGACCAGGGACAGCCCGTCCGCGGTCTGCAGGGTGATCGCCTCCCGGCGGGCGGGCAGGACGGAGTTCGCGCGGATCTGGGCCATCCCCCCATTCTCCCGGTACGGCGTCCCCGCCCGTCCCCGGGTGGCTACCCGCACGTAACTTCCCCTGCGCGACCGCGTTGTCGGTGCACCACGTTGGTCTCGGACGACCCTGCGGAGCCCTGATGCGCCTGTCCCGCCCCCACCGCCTCGCCCTGCTCGCTGCGAGCGTCAGCGGCGTGCTCACCGCGACCCTCGCGCTCGTGCCGGCCGAGGCGAGCACGGTCGCCGCGCCGCACCCCGGCCTGACCCGGCTGCTCCACGAGGGCACCCCGTCGGGTCGTGCGGTCGCGACGTTCAGCGCGGTGCCGACCGCCTCCCAGGTCGCCGGCTTGCGCGGCCTCGGCCTCGCCGTCCAGCCGATGAAGCACCTCCCGCTGGCGATCGTCAGCGGCCCGGTCAGCACCCTCACCCGGGCCGTCACCAGCGGGGAGGCCCGCGACGTCTACCCCGACGAGCGCCTGCAGCTGCTCGACACCGCCTCCAGCAATGCCATGGGCGGCGGCGCGGCGCTGCGCGCGAAGGGCTTCACCGGCAAGGGCGTCACGGTCGCGGTCGTCGACTCCGGCTGCGACGCCACCCAGCCGGACCTGGCCAAGCGGGTCCAGCACAACGTCACGCTGGTCAGCAACGAGTACGCCAACGGCACCCCCGACTCCTCCACGACGCTCGTCGTCCCCGAGGACCAGGGGCCCTACTCCAACTCCGACCTCGGCGGCGGCCACGGCACCCACGTGGCCGGAATCATCGCCGCGGACTCCTCCTCGGTCACCGACGGCAGCCGCTACGGAGTCGCGCCCGGTGCCACGCTCGACTGCTTCTCGATCGGCCAGGTGCTGTTCACGACCGCGGTCGTCACGGCCTACGACTACATGCTCGACCAGCCCGACATGTGGGGCATCGACGTCGTCAACAACTCCTGGGGCAACTCCTACCGCCAGTTCGACCCGCGCGACCCGGTGGCGGTGGCCACCAAGGCGGTCGCCGACCAGGGCGCGACGGTGGTGTTCGCAGCCGGCAACTCCGGTGCCGAGAACGTCTCGATGAGCCTCAACCCGTTCTCCCAGTCCCCGTGGGTGCTCTCGGTCGCGGCCGGCACGCTCGACCGGCACCGCGGCGACTTCTCCTCCAACGGCCTGGTGCACGACAACTCCCGCGCCACCACGATCACCGCCGGCGGGCACACCACCTACCTCGACGACCGGATCGGCCTCGTGCACCCCGACGTGACTGCGCCGGGCGTCGACATCTCCTCGACCTGCGACAGTGCCGGCACCGTGATCGGCCCCTGCCCGCCCGGCGAGAACGCGACGGCGTCCGGCACCTCGATGGCCTCGCCCCACATCGCGGGCGCTGCCGCCGTACTCCTGCAGGCGCAGCCGCGACTCACCCCCGCCCAGGTCCGCCAGGCCCTGCAGGCCACCGCGCGCCCCGTGCTCTCCGACGCGAAGACCCCGACGGCACTGCCGTTCTGGGAGGTCGGCTTCGGCTACGTCAACCTGCAGGCCGCCGTCGACCTGGTCCGCCGCAGCGACTGGCGCACCGCCCTCGCCACCGCCGCGTCCCGGGCCAACGCCCGGGTGCTGGCCGCCGACGGCGTGCAGGTGCCGCGCTCCGACTTCTGGTCGTACGACGCCCCGCGCGCGAGCGTGGGCGGCAGCGACTCCCGCACCGTGAAGGTGCCGGTGGCCAGCGGCATCACCCGGCTCTACGTCAGCCTGGCGCACCCCTCGCTCGGCGCCGTCGGGGCGAACCGGACCAGCTACACGGTCACGGTCACCGACCCGAAGGGCAAGCTGATCGCGACGTCCACCGAGTCACCGACGGCTGGCTCGGGCACCGCGGTTGCCAGCGTGCCGGTGAGCCTGTCGGGCACCTACACGGTGCACGTCGCCGGCGACTACGCGGCCAGCGATCCCGACACCCTCGACAGCGACTCCGCGCTCGGCCGGATGGTCACCCTGCACGTCGCGCAGCTCCAGCGCGGCTGACCGGGTCAGCGGGCCCGGTCGAGCACGGCGAGCACCGTGCCGGCCGGGCCCAGCAGCTGCAGCTGGCCGGCGACCAGGCGAACGCTGCGGGAGTGCTGCACGGCGTCGGCCGCGTAGAGCCTCCCGGAGCAGCCACGCGTGCTCAGGTGCGCGTCCACCAGCGCGAAACCCCCGTCGCTGTCCACCGTGAAGCCCGCGGTCAGGTCGCCGCACCCGGTGGGCGCGACCAGCACCCGCTGCGGCACCCGGAACTCCACAGCCCCCTTCGTCGCGACGTCGACCGGCACGCGTCGGCCGGTCACCACCCGCGGCAGCCACCGGCCACGCAGGTCGGTGACGGTCGGGACCACCCCGGACGTCGTACCCGAGGAGGGACGGGTCGGCGCGTAGCCGCCGACCGGGGACGTGACCGTGGAGGCCAGCCGCAGCGTCAGCAGCACGCCGAGCGCCAGCGCGAGCGCGCCGACCACGAACCACCGGCTCGGACGTCGGCTCATCGTCGCCGCTCGCGGGCCCGCCAGCAGGGCGTGTGCCAGTGCCTGCGCTCGTCGAGGCCCTCGGCGTCGCGCGCGAACGACGTCGGCACAACCGGCCAGGCCACCACGTGCGGCGTGGCCCGCGGGATGTTCTGGTGGCAGCCCGGGCAGCGGTAGACCCGGGTCGCTGCGGACCCGGTCACCGACCGGACGACGTACTCCTCGCCGGCCCAGCTCTCGACGCGCTCGTTCACGCGGGCCGCCCGGCGAGGTAGCGCTCGACGCGGCGGTCCGGCACCAGCCAGATCACCGCAACCAACGTGAACGCGGCCAGCCCCAGCCACGGCGCGACGAAGCAGAGCGCGATGCCGGTCAGGTAGATCAGCGGTGACATCTTGCCCTTGAGGTCGCGGCCCAGCGCCTCGCGCAGCCCGGCGCCTCCGGGCACCCGGAAGATCACGAGCTGCAAGGTGTAGTAGGCGATCGCGGCCAGCAGCAGGTTGACGCCGTAGACCACGACCGGCGTGGTCGCGAAGTCCGTCTCGTCCATCCACGCGGTCGTGAACGGGTAGAGCGAGAGCCAGAACAGCAGGTGCAGGTTGGCCCACAGCACCCCGCCGCTGACCTCCTCGACGACGTGGAACATGTGGTGGTGGTTGGACCAGTAGATGCCGATGTAGACGAAGCTCAGCAGGTAGGTCAAGAAGCTGGTCGCCGAGCCACCGAGCGCCTCCAGCGTCGCGCCGTCGGGCGGACGCAGCTCGAGGACCATGATCGTGATGATGATGGCGAGCACGCCGTCACTGAACGCCTCGAGCCTGCTGGTCCGCATGCGCCTATTGTGCCGACCGCCCCGCCGCGCGCAGCAGGGTCTCCCCCAGTGCGCGCATCGCCGCCGCCAGCTCCGGTGGCTCGAGCACCTCGACCTCGCCGCCCGCCTCGACCCCGATCCGCGCCAGGTGCAGCGCCAGCAGCCCCAGGTCGTCGGCGCCGGCCGTGACCACGCTGCCCCCGCCGTCAGCCTCGACCTGCCCGGCGCGCGGGCCGACGAGCCGCGCGACCACGTCGTACGGCGCCCCGACCCGGACCCGCGCGACGTGCCGGTAGGGCGAGGACACCACGCTGCGCTGGACGTAGGAGGCCGGGTCGGCGTGCGGGCGCGGGCGGAAGCGCAAGGTGCTCGCGACCAGGACAGCGACCCGGTCGAGCCGGAAGGTGCGGAAGTCCTCACGGTCCAGGTCGTAGGCGAAGAGGTACCACCGCGACCCGACCACGACCAGCCGGTAGGGCTCAGCGCGGCGCTGCGAGGCGGTGCCGTCGTGCGAGGTGTAGCCGAACCCGACGCGGACGGTGTCGCGGCAGGCCCGGGCCAGGGTGAGCAGAAGGTCGCCGTCGACGAGAGCGGTCGGGGCGGTCAGGGTGGCGATCGAGTCCTGGAGCGCGCGCACCTCGCCGCGCAACCGGGAGGGCATCACCGCGTCGAGCTTGGCCATCGTGCGTACCGCCGCCTCGATGGCACCCGCGACCGTGCCACCCGCCGCGAGCCGCAGCGACACCGCGACCGCGACGGCCTCCTCGTCGTCGAGCAGCAGCGGCGGCAGGGCCGTGCCGGACCCGAGCTGGTATCCGCCGCCCGCGCCCTGGGTGGCACGCACCGGGTAGCCGAGCTCGCGCAGCCGCTCCACGTCGCGGCGGATGCTGCGCGGCGTGACGCCGAGCCGCCCGGCGAGCTCGGTGCCGGTCCACACCGGCCGGGCCTGGAGCAGGCCGAGCAGCCGCAGCGCGCGCTCGGTGGTCCGGCTCATGGGTCCCAGTCTGCCGCAGATAGCGGACAGGAACTGTCCTAGTTCTGCGGCAGGCTGCAGGCATGACGACAGCACCGGACTACCCCGCCCTCCTCCACGAGCAGCTCGACTGGCACTGGCAGTACCAGGCCCGGCCCCGCCTCGACGGGCTCACCGACGAGGAATACCTCTGGGAGCCGGTGCCCGGCTGCTGGAGCGTGCACCCCGACCACGTCGACTTCGAGCACCCTGCGCCCGAGCCCACCCCGGTGACCACGATCGCCTGGCGGGTGGCGCACCTGGTGGTCGGCGTCCTCGCGATGCGCTCGGCCTCCCACTTCGGCGGCCCGTCGGCGTCCTACGAGACCTGGGACTACGCTCTCACCGCCAAGGAGGCGCTCGCCCAGCTCGACGAGGAGTACGCCCGCTGGTCGGCCGGGGTGCGTACCCTCGGCGACGATGGCCTGGCCCGGCCGTGCGGTCCCGCGGAGGGTCCCTTCGCCGACGTCCCGATGGCCGCGCTGGTGCTGCACATCAACCGCGAGATGATCCACCACAGCGCCGAGATCGCCCTGCTGCGCGACCTCTACGCTCACCGCTGACAGGAGCCCCCACCATGCCCGGAGTACCCCCGCCCGTGGCCGACGAGCGCGACGGTCTGCTCAAGCACGTCACCACGATGGAGCGCACCTGGCTCGAGCGCGCCTTGGCCGCGCCCGGGTCGTGGGAGTTCGACCAGCGCCCCCTCGAGGCGGCCGTGCCCGTCCCCGCCGCGCCCTGGTTCCCGCCGGACTCGCCGCCGTGGTCGCTGTCCGTTCTCGTTGAGTCGGCACTCCCGTCACGTCGAGTCGGCACTCCCGTCACCTCGAGTCGGCACTCCCGTCACGTTGACTCCGGGCACCTCACAACCAGGCGGCTCCGCTCACGCTCGGGTACGACGACACGCCGGCGTCCACAGCCTCGATCTCACCGTGAGCCGCATGGGCGCTTCCCGGCTGTTCCCGGACCACTCACCGTGCAGGCCTGTTATCTCTACCAGGCGAGCAGCCGCACCGCACGGACGACGTGACAACCTGCGACTACCCCAGCTCCGCGCTGCACTCCTCGAGGGCGTGGACGATCCCGGCCAGCCGCTCGTCCGTCAACGTCGGCACCCTCGACGCCTAGGTGTAGTTCCCCGTGACGTTGTGTACGCGGGCTGCGGGGACCAGGCCGTCGATGCCGGTGTGGGGTCTGTGGTGATTGTAGAAGTGGAGCCAGTCGTCGCAGGTGGCTGCGCGTTCTGCCTCTGACTGGTACGGCTGGGCGTAAGCCCACTCGGCGGTGAGGGTGCGGTTGAACGGTTCGACCTTGCCGTTGGTCTGGGGTCGGTAGGGCCGGGTGCGCCGGTGCTTGATCCCGTCGCCCAGAGCCTCGGCGAACTTCCGGGATCGGTAGCAGGCGCCGTTGTCGGTCATCACTGCGGTGACGCTGATTCCGGCGTCGGCAAAGAACGCGTTGGCCCGCGCCCAGAACCCGGCCGCGGTTTCCTTCTTCTCGTTCTCGAGGATCTCCGAGTACGCCAATCGGGTGTGGTCGTCGACGGCGCGGTCCTGGGCTGAGCCACGGCCGTGGGCGCGCCAGCCACCGCCGTCGGGGATCTTGCCGAGCTTCTTGATGTCGACATGCACCAGTCCGCCCGGTGCGGCGGCTTCGTAGCGAACCGGTGCGGGTTTGCGGACCGGGAGTCCGGTGGCTCGATCGAGGTGGTCGAGTCGGGGCATCTTGTAGCGGTCCAGAACCCGTCCGACGGGTGTCAGCGGGGCGTTAGCGTGTGTCACGAAGACCTCCGGGCGAGGGTTGGTGTGGTAACCCCCTCCGTACCGGAGGTCTTCGTCTCTCCGCCTACGCCACGCTGATCACAACGTCCTGAGGAACTACACCTAGGGAGCCCCGGGTGCCGACTCAACGTGACCCGGGTGCCGACTCAACGTGACCCGGGTGCCGACTCAACGGGTGGTGTAGTCCCGGAAGCCGCGCTTGGTCTTGCGGCCGAGGTAGCCCGCGGTCACCAGGTGCTCGAGCAGCGGGGCGGGCGCGAAGCCCGGCTCGCGGAACTCGAGGTAGAGCTCGCGCTGGATGGCCAGGGAGACGTCGTTGCCGACCACGTCGAGGAGCTCGAAGGGGCCCATCGGCAGGGCACAGCCGTTCTTCATCGCGGTGTCGATGTCGTCGGCCGAGGCGTAGTGCGCCTCGAGCATCTTGACCGCGTCGTTGAGGTAGGGGAACAGCAGCGCGTTGACGATGAAGCCAGCGCGGTCGCCGCAGGAGACGGCCACCTTGCCGACGGCCGCGCACAGCGCGCGGGTGGTCTCGGCGACCTCGTCGGAGGTGGAGACGGTGCTGACGACCTCGACCAGCTTCATGATCGGCGCCGGGTTGAAGAAGTGCATGCCCACGACGTCCTGGGGACGCTTGGTCACCTTGGCCAGCGAGATCACCGGGAGCGACGAGGTCGTGGTGGCCAGGATCGCGCCGGGCTTGCAGATCTCGTCGAGGTTCTCGAACAGCGTGGTCTTGATCGCGAGGTCCTCGGCGATCGCCTCGACCACGATGTCGACGTCCGCGAGGTCGTCGAGCGAGGAGGTGCCCGACACGCGGGCCAGCACCTCGGTCTTGGCCTCCTCGGTGGCCCGGCCGCGCTGGATCTGCTTGTCGAAGTTCTTGGTGATCGTCGCGACCACGCCGTCGACCTTGGCCTGCGAGCGACCGACGAAGAGCACGTCCAGGCCGGCCTTCGCGAACACCTCGACGATGCCCGAGGCCATCGTGCCGGTGCCGACGACGCCGACCTTGCGGATCTCGTGGCGCAGCTGCGGAGCGGCGTCGGCGGACGGGGTCAGCGCGTCGTCGACGACGACCGGGCTGTCGGCCGCCTCGTAGGTGTAGAAGCCGCGACCGGTCTTGCGACCGAGCATGCCGGCGGTGACCATCTGCTTGAGGATCGGGGCCGGCGCGTGCAGCCGGTCGCGCCCCTGCTTGTACATCGTGTCGAGGATCTCGTAGGCCGTGTCGAGGCCGATGAGGTCCAGCAGCGCGAGCGGGCCCATCGGGTAGCCGCAGCCGAAGCGCATCGCGGCGTCGAGGTCCTCGCGGGTGGCGTACTTCTGCTCGAACATCGAGGCCGCGTGGTTGAGGTAGCCGAACAGCAGCGCGTTGGCGATGAAGCCGGCCTTGTCGCCGCAGACGACCGGCGTCTTGCCCAGGGAGGTTGCCAGCGACGCGACGTCGTCGACGACGTGCGGCTCGGTGACGACCGTGCGGATCACCTCGATGAACTTCTGCACCGGCGCGGGGTTGAAGAAGTGCACGCCGACGACGCGGCCCGGGTGCGAGGTGGCGGTGGAGATCTCGGTGACCGAGAGCGAGGACGTGTTGGTCGCCAGGATGGTGTCCGGGCCGACGATGCCGTCGAGGCGGCGGAACAGCGACTGCTTGAGCGGCAGCTGCTCGACGATCGCCTCGATGACCAGGTCGCAGTCCTTGACCTGCTCCATCTCGGTGGTGAAGTCGATGCGGCCGACCAGTGCGGCGGCCTCGTCCTCGCCGAGCTTGCCGCGCTTGACCGCGCGCCCGGTGGAGTGCTGGACGTGCTGGCGCCCGCGCTCGAGGGACTCGTCGGTCAGCTCGACGCCGACGACGCTGTAGCCGTTGCGCGCGAACACCTCCGCGATACCGGCACCCATGGTGCCGAGGCCGATCACGCCGATGCTGCGGAAGTCTCGTCCAGTCATGGGCGGAATCATGGCACGCCCCTTCCCCGAGCCGCCGTGACCAAGTTCACTGGCCGGTAACATGTCTGAACCGGGACGCCCGGCCGCCGCTCCAGACCGGCCCGCGGGTAGATTGCCGCCCTGCCCCGCACCTCCCGACATCACCCGAGGGATCTTCCGTGAGACTCGTCGTCGCTCGCTGCCAGGTCGACTACGCCGGCCGGCTGACCGCGCACCTGCCGATGGCCACCCGCGTGATCATGGTCAAGAACGACGGCTCCGTGCTGGTGCACTCCGACGGCGGCTCCTACAAGCCGCTCAACTGGATGAGCCCGCCCTGCAAGGTGGTCGAGGGCGAGACGGAGGAGGGTACGGCGGAGTGGCTGGTCACGGGCAAGGATGACGACACCTTGCGCATCCTCCTGGACGAGATCCACCACGACTCCTCCCACGACCTGGGGGTCGACCCCGGCCTGCAGAAGGACGGCGTCGAGAAGCACCTGCAGGCACTGCTCGCCGACCACCCGGCGACGCTGGCCGAGGGCCTGACGCTGGTACGGCGTGAGTACCCCACTGCGATCGGGCCGGTGGACCTGATGTGCCGCGACGCAGCCGGTGCGAGCGTCGCGGTCGAGATCAAGCGGCGCGGCGAGATCGACGGCGTCGAGCAGCTGACCCGCTACCTCGAGCTGCTCAACCGCGACCCGAAGCTGCGCCCGGTGCGCGGCATCTTCGCCGCCCAGGAGATCAAGCCACAGGCCCGGGTGCTGGCCACCGACCGAGGGATCACCTGCGCCGTCGTCGACTACGACGCCCTGCGCGGCATGGACGACCCCAGCGAGCGGCTGTTCTGATGCTGATCTACCACCTCGCGCTGGCCTCGCACTGGGCCCGGGCCGTCGAGACGGGGTCCTACCGGACCTCGACGCTGGGCCGCACCCTGGAGCAGGAGGGCTTCATCCACTGCTCCTACGAGGAGCAGGTCGCGGGCGTGCGCGCGGCGTTCTACGCCGACGTCGAGGAGCCCGTGCTCGTGCTCAGCGTCGAGACCACGCTGCTCACGGCGCCATGGCGGGTCGACGACGTCGTCGGCCCCGACGGCACGGCTGCCCGGTTCCCGCACGTCTACGGCCCGATCGACGTCGCCGCCGTCGTAGCCGTGACGCCGCTGCTCCCCGAACCGGCCCGCGAAGCCGACGAAGCCGGGGAAACGACGCCGGACGTCGTACGAACCGCGGCAGGCTGACCCAAAGGCGTCATTCCCCTCCCCCGGTCCCCGGCCTAGCGTCGAAGCAGACGGCAGAGCGTCGGAGGGGACCATGAGTCAGACGCAACCGGACCGTGGCGTCGCCGCGGTTCCGAACCAGTCGACGGGGCCGCGCAGCGAGAGCGGCCCCCAGTCCGCGCCCGGCCGGGGCGATGACCCGGTCGAGGCCGTCACCGGCCGCGTCTTCGGTGCCGCTCTGGAGACGATGGACCTGCTGGTCATCGCGATCGGCGACCGCCTCGGCTACTACGCGGCGCTCGACGGACCGTCGCTGACCGCCCCCCAGCTCGCTGCGGTGACCCGGACCAACGCCCGCTACACCCGCGAGTGGCTCGAGCACCAGGCGGTGACCGGCTACGTCGAGATGCTGCCGGCCGGGCACATGGAGGAGCACTCCTACCGGCTCGCGCCGGGCGTCGCGGAGGTGCTCGCCCGGCCCGGGCAGCTGACCTCGCTCGGCCCGCTCGCACGTCAGCTTGCGGCGGCCGCCGCCCAGTGGAGCCGCGTCGCGGACGGCGCGCGCACCGGCCGGGGGCTCGGCTGGTCGGAGTACGGCCGGGACATGCGCGAGAGCCAGTCCGACCTGAACATGCCGCAGCTGCGCGCCCAGCTCGCGCACCAGTGGTTGCCCGACGCGCTGCCCGAGGTGCACGACCGGCTCGCGGCCGGTGACCGGGTGCAGGTGGCCGACATCGGCTGCGGCGGCGGCTGGGGTGCCATCGCGATCGCCGACGCGTTCCCGCAGGCCCGCGTCGACGGCTACGACGTGGACGCCGAGACCGTCGAGCTGGCCCGGCTCAACGTCGCGAAGGCCGGGCACGCCGACCGGGTCCGGATCGTCGAGGGCGACCTGCTCGCGGTGGCGCCGACCGCGAGGTACGACCTGGTGATGGCCTTCGAGTGCATCCACGACATGCCGCACCCGATCGAGACGCTGGCCGCCATGCAGCGGATGCTGCGCCCGGGCGGCCGTGCGCTGATCGCGGACATGGCCGGTGCGGAGCGGATGGAGCCCGACGGCGACCCGATCCAGCGTGCGCTCTACGGCTTCAGCCTGCTGATCTGCCTGCCCGACGCGATGGCCGGCGGCGCCGTCGACGCGACCGGCACCGTGCTCCGGCCGGCGACGATGAACCGCTACGCGCGGATGGCCGGCTTCTCCGACATCACCGTGGTGCCGATCGAGCACGACTTCTGGCGGTTCTACGTCCTGCGGCCCTGATCAGCCGACGAGCTCGACCACCTCGGCCGCGCAGCCCCACGCCAGCGTCACACCCGCGCCGCCGTGCCCGTAGCAGTGCACGACCCGCGTGCCGCCGCGGTCCTCGGCCTCGAGCCGCACCTCGGGGCGCACGGGCCGCAGCCCGACCCGGTGCCCCAGGACCCGTGCCCGCGCGAGCTCCGGCACCAGCTCGACGGCCCGCTCGACCAGCAGCTTGGCGGTGTCGGGGTCGGCCGAGCGGCTCCACTCCCCCTCCTCGTCGGTGCCGCCGACCACGATGTCGCGGCTGCGCGGCACGACGTACGTCGGCCCTGCGCCGTCGAGCACCCAGCGCTCCAGACCGACCTGCTCGAGCAGCACGACCTGGCCGCGGACCGGCTGCACGGAGGGGTCGTCGGCGAGCAGCCGCGCCCCGAGCCCGCTGGCGTCGACGACAACCTCGCCCCGCTCCGGCAGCGCGCTGAGCGCCATCCGGGTCACGGTGCCGCCGAGCTCGGCGACCCGGCTGGCCAGCCAGCGCAGGTGCACCGGCATCTCCACGACCGGCGCGGTGAACGTCCACGCGTCGGTGTAGGGCGCCGTTGCCGGCACCCGGGTCAGGTCGGGGACCGCCGCGCGCCACCACGGGTCTGCCTGCGGGGAGCGGAACAGCTCGGTGCCCGGCAGCAGCCGCACGCCCGGGTCCGGGCCGTCACCGGGCTCAACGGCCGCCAGGCGCGCGAGCTCGGTGTAGCCGACAGCCGCCCAGCGCGCGACCCGCTCGTAGGGGAAGGCGCGGTAGGGGTACCAGAACGCCGCGGCCACCGCCGAGGTCGTCTCCAGCGGCAGGTCCCTGGCCACCACGTCGACCCGGTGGCCGGCCTCGAGCAGCCGCACCGCACAGCTGAGCCCCACCACACCGGCGCCGACGACGAGGACCCTGGTCATGTCCGCAGTCTGCCCGAGCGCACGCTCACGCGTCGACGATCCGCACGGCTCCGGACCGGTTGGTGACGGTGGCCGCCCAGTAGTGCCGTTGCCCCACCGGGCCGCTCGCGCAGACGATCCGCAGCCCCACCCGGGCCGGGTAGGCGGGCACGTTCCCGCAGTCCACGTCCGCCTGCCCGCGCTGCTCGAGCCGGCGCACCAGCTGCCGCGTGGCGACCACGCCGTCCCCGATCCAGGCGTCGAAGAGCAACGAGCCCCCGGTCACCCGGGTCAGCCGCACCAGCACGTCGGCGCGCACCCCCGAGAACCAGCCGGCGCAGCGCACCCGGCCCGGCATCCGGTGGTCCCAGGCCGGGCAGCGCAGGTGCTCCAGGCGCAGCCCGTGCTGCCGGGCCACGCCGCGGAGCCGGGCGGAGACCGCCTGCTCCAGCGGGGACATCGGCTCCGTGGGCGCCACGTCCGGGGCGGTGGAGGGACCACCCGGCGTGGGCGTGGACCGGGCGAGGTGCGCGGCCGCGCGAGGCGGGTCCGAGGAGCACGCGACGGCGCCGAGCGCGAGTGTCGGCAGCACCAGCACCGTCGCGACGAGCCGGGCCACCTCCATGGCCCCGACCCTACGACGGGGACCGGACGTAACCCAGGTCACAAGAACTCGTTGCAGTTCCATGCGCCGTCCGCTCCCCCGCCTGCTGTCCCGTCTGCTCGCTGTCGTGCTCGCCGTGTGCGGGCTCCTGGTCGCCGGCGGGTTGAGCCTGGCCAGCGCCCACGAGGAACGGCCCGCCAGCTTCCCCGACGGGACCGGGCACCGGCCGTCGTACCTCGGACTGGCGAACCCGCAGCACCGGGTTGTCTGCACCGACACCAGCGCCCGCCGCATCGCGGCGATGCCGGCCGGGACGCTCAAGCAGCGCAACACCGCACTGCTGGGCGAGTGCCGGTTCCACTCGATCCAGACCGCGATCAACACGATCACGCACCGCGGCACGTCGGTCTACGTGCTGCCCGGTCGCTACACCGAGAAGAAGTGGGCCACCGCGCGACGCAGCGACTACTGCGCGCACCTGAAGACGCAGAGCAAGGACCCGCTGCCGGTCTCGGAGTACATCGGCTCGCTGACCGACCCCGACAGCGGACGCAAGCCGACCGACCCGATCGCGCTGTCCTACGCCGACCAGCTGCGCTGCCAGCACAACCTGAACCTGATCGCGATCATGGGCGACCACTCCCCGCACAACTCCTCGATGCACTGCGACTCGGTGCTGTGCGGCACCCAGGTCGTGGGCACCGGCGCCGACCAGGGCGACGTCGTCATCGACAACCGGTTCTCCAAGCTCAACGGGATCCGGGCCGACCGCGCGGGCGGGGTCTACTTCCGCAACTTCACCGTGCAGCAGGCGGAGTTCAACGCGCTCTACGTGATGGAGACCGACGGCTTCGTCGTCGACCACGTGACGGCGCGCGGCAACGACGAGTACGGCATCCTGGCGTTCGCCTCCGACCACGGCCTGATCCAGTACACCGACGACTACTTCAACGGCGACTCCGGGATCTACCCCGGCTCCGGCTCGGACCTCAACGGCGACAACACGTCCTTCGACCCGATCCGCTACGCGATCGAGATCCGCTACAACCGCAGCCACCACAACACGCTGGGCTACAGCGGTACGGCGGGCAACTCGATCCACGCCCACGACAACAGCTTCTTCGGCAACGCCACGGGCATCTCCACCGACTCGCTGTTCCCCGGACACCCGGGACTGCCGCAGGACCACGCGCGCTGGGACCACAACAAGATCTATGCCAACAACGCCAACTGGTACACCAAGTACGTCGACACCGGCGTGTGCGCGAAGCCGATGGCCGACCGCGGCTACATCCACGGCACCGTCTGCCCGGTGGTACCGGTCCCGGTCGGCACCGGCCTGCTGATCGCGGGCGGCAACTACGACTCCACCGACCACAACTGGATCTACGACAACTGGCGCAACGGCACGATGCAGTTCTGGGTGCCGTCGCCGCTGCGCGACGAGTACGACCCGACCAAGCTCTACGACACCTCCAACCACGACCACACGTTCGCCAACACGATGGGCATCACGCCCGAGGGGGCGAAGAAGTGGAACGGCCTCGACCACTGGTGGGACGACGAGGGCATCGGCAACTGCTGGGAGCACAACACCTCGGCGTACGGCGCCCCCACCACGAACTTCACCGTCCCGCCGCCGTCCTGCGCCGACGGCGGGTCGGTGCAGACCCCCGGGCTGGCGGTGAAGGACGCGGGGTTCCTGTCGTGTGCGGAGTACGACCGCGCCGACGCCACCTTCCACCACCCGCCGGGGTGCACCTGGTTCGACAGCCCGACGCGGCCCGACGGCAGCGCCTCCGGCGGTCCGCTGCCCTCGCTCACCGCGGGCGCGGCGGCCGAGCCCTCGCCCGGGCCTGCCCCGGTGGCTCCGGCCCTGGGCGCGCTGGCCACCGGACTGCTGCTGCTCGGCGGCCTCGCGGCGGGCAGACGGCGCCGTACGACGGCGAAGGGCTGAGCCGTGCGCGCACGCCTGCTGGTGCTCGTGGTCGCGCTGCTGCTCGTCGCAGGCGGCGCCGGGGTCGCGGTCGCCGGGCAGCAACCGCGGCTGCGTGCCGCGGGGCCGACCTCGGTGTCCGGCACGGACGCGACCGCCGTCTTCACGATCGCGCACCGCGTGGTGCGGCAGGTGCGCTACGCCGACCACGGCACCCTCGCCTACACGTTCACCCTGCACAACGACGGCGGGCTGCCGCTGACCGTGACCGGACTGGCGCCGGCAGTCTCGCCGCGGCTGTTCCGCCTCCGCGACCTGCGTACGACGTCAGGCGACGCGCACTTCACCGTGCCCGCGGGGTCGTCGCGGCGGGTCGTGCTGCGGATGCTGATGCGCGGCTGCGAGACGTTGTCGGCGCGGGCCGGCAGCTTCGTCACCACCGTCGCCCTGGACACGGTGCGCGCGCGGGTGCTGCACCGGGTGGTCACGGTGCGGCTGCCGGAGGAGCTGCACACCGGCTCGCCCCGCGAGGCGTTCTGCCCGAACGCGACGGCCACGTCACGGCCACCGGGCTGAAACTCCCTTGCGGTGCAGGGCTGCGTGCCGTTGGTTTGCCCCGTGCCTGCGCCCGTGACGTGCTCCGCCTGGACCTGCGCGGGTTCGAAGACCCCGCCGCCCAGCCCACCGGACCGCTGTCACCGGTCGACGACGTGCTCGACACCCTCGACGCCGCCGGGATCACCCACTGCCACCTGGTGGGCGCCTAGGGCGTGTCTGACAAACCCGTCGGCTGAGATCTGGAAGCGTGGCAGGCATGTCTCGGTTCCAGGTCTTGTCTGATGCCCAGTGGGCGCTGATCGAGGACGCGCTGCCGCGTCCGACGGGTCGTCGGGGTCGGCCGTTTGCCGATGCCCGGACGATGGTCGAGGGGATCGTCTACCGCTACCGGACGGGGACTGCCTGGCGTGACCTGCCCGAGGTGTTCGGGCCGTGGCAGACGGTGTGGACCTGGCATCGTCGAATGTCCGCGGACGGCA